>ENA-OQAZ01000033-OQAZ01000033.1-human-gut-metagenome-genome-assembly--contig:-NODE-33-length-56625-cov-3.564923_pt1 | contig 56625 bp, 34 predicted proteins | sample MGYA00242737_ERZ504531 | MGnify/ENA primary metagenome ERZ504531 (study PRJEB26092, sample SAMD00036244) | human gut metagenome | host: Homo sapiens | study: EMG produced TPA metagenomics assembly of... | reverse complement strand
AGTGGAGATTGGGTTACATTGCCTCTAAGTTGGTACTCTTAAATCTCAAGGTACATTCTTAATTAAGGGTGCTCAATGTTCTGTAGAGAACATCAATACTACACTAATTAGAGTTGGTGAACCTGATATGTATTGGACAAAAGATGCAACCCTTAACAATACAAGACTTGAGATTGCTGGAGATACAGGTGCTGGAGTGCAGCCTCATAGTATTTGGTCTAGTAAAGATAACTGTATTAAATTTAGCTATGATTGTGCATTCTATATTAGTAGTGAAGAAACTACTGACTATTTTGAAGGTACAGTTATGAATAGTACAGCACCGTGGACTACTAATGGAGTAATTAAATGGTATGTAGATTTAGTCGGAATAGGTAATTATAACGATAAGTCAATGCCATGTGAAGCATCTCCTATAGCTACTAAGGGAAGTAACGTGTTATTAATGCGTTACTATAACATGGACCAGTTAAGCAGGCTACTAAGGCTTTAAGTGCTAGGAGTAATGTTAAGGATTGGACTTATATCAATATGGATAATATTAATCCAGCTATTGATATTCAAGAATATACTCCTAAGAACTCTTCACAAAACAAAAATATATTCTTCAATAAACATCTACTGACTGAGGGTGCTCCTAATATTGTTACTTGTACATTAGGACATGATGCTCATAAAACTAGATGCTTTAACTGGGTATCCGTTGGATATTATAACGAGTATATCTGGATAAGAAAAGATAGTGAAGAATATACTCCAGAAAATAAATTTGAATCTTTCAAGAAAGAAGACTTCAATACAGAAGGCATTAGTCAAAATCCTAACAGACCTGCCAACCACAAGAATTGGACTAATAAAATTTACAATAGGATTAGAAGCATAACTACAGATGGCACTCCATTTACAGTTCATAAGTTCATTAAGGACTTTGATGAACCTACTGATACACAGAAGTATTATTACAAGGTAGGTAGAGATGGAGCATGGACTGAGGAAAGGTCGTTTACTCTTAGAAATAGAGATAAGGTTATTGAAAGGGGATTTAACTTCCTACAAGTAAGTGACCAGCAAGGATTTAATGCAGAAGAATATGAAATGTGGAGAGTTAGTGCAGAATACATCAACTCTGATAAAGCTGAGAATCCGTATGAATGGTGCTTAAATACTGGCGACCAAACTCAGAATGGTAATAGATTCAATGAATGGATTGACTATTATAAAGGTGGAGATGTTATCTATAGAGACACGGAACAAATGTTTACAGTAGGTAACAATGATTTAACCCCTGTAGATGTGTATGTGTTGGGCGATGGTGAAGATATTAGTAAAACTAATCCAGTAAATGTAGAGTTCTTCTTTACATTTGAACACCCTTATACAGTACCCATTTCGTCTGCTGGAGTGTACATCCCCTGCTGCTATAGTTTCGTATATGGCAACACCTATTTCTTGTCTATGAACTCTGAAATCACTGAATTAGCGAGGACAGACGTGTTTGGAGATATAACTGGCGTGAATGTATATAATGACTTAAAAGACTGGGCAACTGCTGATTTGGCACAACACGCAGCTGATGCTAAAATTAAGTGGAAGGTTGCGTTCTGTCATGAAGCTCCATTTACTATCATTACGGCTGACTTAATTATGAGTTATCTAAAGAAAAATGAAGAGTGGAACTTATGATAAAGACCTAAACATCAAGAGGGGTGGTAGTCACTTAAATACAGTAGGCAGTTATTGGTTCAGCCAATGGATGCAAGATAATGATTTTAAACTATGCCTATGTGGTCACAAACATACATATGCCAATTCAAGATATATAAGAGAGAACCCAAGTAGGACAATGGAACCTATCGTTTACGATACTTCCTTAACTCCTTCATGGTATACTAGCTTACCAGATAGAGAAAGACAATGTGTTCAAATTTCCACTGATGCAAGCTTGAATTATGTAAGATATGTAATGTGTCAGGCTACTGGATATAAGTTAACTTCTAATAAGGAATTACCTGCAAAGAATATTCCTTGGTTGTTAGAATACTACCCAGTATCTAGTCAGATTGAGAACAATACAACTAATACTGCTACAGTAAAGGTTAACTCAGCACAGCAATATCCTAATTACATTATATGGAATATAGGTAGTGGTGATGAGGTTGAGACTCCTTCTATGACAACAGCTTCGAGGGAGAGAATACTTGGTAAATCATACAAGCTTCAACTAAAGGATAATACTAAAGTTTGGGCTTACAAGTATAATGTACCTATAGCTTATACTGACCTTAAAAAGGTGGGAGGTAATGGTTCTACCAATCCAAGCAACAATATAGTAATTGAAAAGACATTACAATGAAAATAAAACATTATGATGAAGTAACTGGAAGATGGGTAATCGACGGTGCTTCTAATGCTTCAGAATTGGAACTGACAAACCTGGCTTCTTAAATGAAGCTGGGGAATCAGTTTCTATTGACAATGGCTTTACAAAGCTAGATAATAGAATGACTAAGTTAGAACAAAACCTAGCCTGGGTGTACCTTAATGGTGCAATCGGAGGTGGTGGCGGTGGAGGAGGCGGTGGTGACGGCTCCGAATATACTATTGATGTAGCTGAGGGTAGCACAGTCTATACAGCCACTAATACTGTTACACTTAATATCTTGATTAAGAGTGGTGGTGTTAAAAAGTCATTTACTGTAATTGCTAAAGATTTAGCTACCAACAAAACATTAGGAACATGGAAGAAGTACTCTATGGCTAGAACAGATATTACCATTACTGGATTATCTGGAACTACTGACGTAGAACTATCTGCCTATGATAATGACAATGTATATGCTACTCCTACATATGTAAAGATTGTGGCTGGCGCTATCTCTTTAGAGATTCAGTCTATACCACCTAAGACTATGTATATGGGTGGTGTTGCAGAAGTACCTCTTAACTATACTGTAACTAATAATATCTTACAAAGTCCAGCAGAGTTCTGGATGACTATTAATGGTATTGAAGTAGCTAGAGTGGGTAACATTACTACTGCTATTAGAGCTTTAAGCTACGATGCTCGTAAACTGTTATTTGAAAGTGAACATTTTAATCCCAAAGCAGGTCAAAGATTCTACTTCATAGCGCAGGCTAGTACTACTCTTAATGGAGAAGTATTATCATCTGAACAAATTAAGTTTGATGTTACGGTAGCTGATAGTAATAATCTGGTTATTGTGACTGAGGATATTACAGAATTTACCCCTTCTTCAAATCCTGGAGAGACTATTGATGATTTAACTAAGTATGGTCAAGGTTCACAGTTAGGATTTAGCTACTACTTCAGTTACGGTCTTAGTAAGTATAGTTCATTCAATATGGATTACAAGATTCATCTAATGAATGACAGTGGAGAGGTAGAGTTACTTGACACTGGTACAATTAAGAATATCAATAAGAGCGAGACTAATAGGTTCGTATATAGTACTGTAAACCTAGCTGTTAATAAAGCTAATGAGTATTTAAGAATCACTCTATTTGGATATGCAGTAAATGACCCTGGTGATACTTCTGCTCAATATACTAAGACAGTTACTTGCCGAATAGTAGAAAGTGTAAGTACAGAGCTATATGCAAATAATGACATGCACACGTTACTTGCTTACTTTAGTAAGATTACTGGTTTTCCAAATACTGCAACTGGTACATGGAACTATCCTATCAAGAATAGTGGTGAGTTTATATATGAAGGTGCATTTGCATCTAAGTTCCCAGATGGAGTAAACTTTACTCTAAAAGGTGTGAATGGTAAGACTAGTGGTTTCATACAAGACATTGATGGAGTGAACCAGATACCTGCAACAAGATTAAGCGGTGAAGCTTATGGTTATCTTGAAGTAGCTGACCAAATGTTCCCTGCTGTTGATATTGGTGCTGGTGTATCATTCTTCCAACCTATGGGATTCCATATCTCATGTACTTATAAGGCAGACGCCTCTTCTTATCCAGAAGAAGTAGTATGCGGTATAGGTCAGTATGAGGATGGTGAATTAAAAACTGGTTATGAAATATCATTAGAGAAGGCTGTATGTAAGATTGGTTCTGCTGATACACTTACAGTTAAACTTCCGCAGAATGAGTTACTTACTGTAGACTTAGACGTATCATTACTATCAGGTAATGCTTGGTACTTTAAAATCTATGTCAACGGTGTATTATCTGCTGTAAGTAGAGTACTACAGTCAGATATTGACTGGATGTTTGGTACTGATTTCTATTTCGGATGTAGAAACGACAACGGAGTTAGAAGTAGATTCTCTGATGTTAATATTTATGACATTAAGATTTACACGTCATCACAGAGTGAGTATGCTATTGTACAGAATTACATATCTGCAACTGAACAAGCTAGACTTGTAAGAGGACAAATAGATGCATCTTTAGATGCTGAGTTAAGAACTAAGAATCTATTTGATAGTGCAGGTAACTGTTTAATATGGGATAAGACTCTGGATGGAGGTAAGGGTGGTTTCCTAACAGGTGAGTTATTATACTCTAAGTTAGTAGAGCAAATGGAAATTAACACACCTTATCCTATTGTGTTAGTAGAGGAAACATCTAACAGCCCTACACTATTTGAACCATATTCAACTGCAATATTCTCTGCATCTGATAAGGTAGAAGTAATGGGCAAGAAATTCCCCGTTAAAATTACTTATCAAGATAGTAAGGGTAAGGTTGTTATTACAACTCCAAGTGGTGTATCAGAGAACAATGGTGTTACTATTGGTCTACAAGGTACATCTTCACTATCTTATAATGCTAAGAACTTTGAGATTTATATGGGTGATGTAGACCAGACTGGTAAGAAGATGCTATTCCAACCTACTGATAATTGGTTGCCAGAGAATGAGTTTACATTAAAGGCTGACGTAGTAGACTCTGCACACGTTAATAACGTAGTAATTGGTCAGATTGTTAATGGTAGAGCTAAAAACTCTTCTGGACAGTCTATTACACCATTCGGAGCAACTCCACCTATGTCATTAGGTAATGATGTTTGGGGAGGTGATGCAGATAAAGCTAATGCTATTAGAGGTAAGATTAAGCATACCTCTGAAGGTTTCCCAGTATTACTATTTATTAGATATGCTCCAGATGCTGATGGTACTATTAAACAACCTAAGTTCTGTGGTATTTATAACTTCAACTTAGTAGGTATGCTTTTTTTAACTTGGGATTAAAGTTACTTACTGACTACGTTAAAGTGAACCAAGACGGACCAACATTAGTAACTGATTACACAGAAGATGCTAATAGATGGAACACTGGGGTAAGTAATGGTGTATATTCTGTAGAAATAAACCAAAACTCTTCTGCTCAAGGAGCTTTCCAACAGGATGATATGAAGATTGTTCAGTTCATGGGTGATGTAATGTACACATCTAGGGATGAATCGATTGGATATAATCAGGTTCAGAAGTTCTATACTCAGATGGCTAATATGGCTCTTACTCGTATCCAGAAATATACAATGGATGATGCTGGACAAACTCCAACTAAACCTATTCCTGGAGAGTTCTACGATTTGGATAAGAATGCTTATTATAACTTTAGTGCTTGTGACCAGCATCTGAACTGGGATAATGCTTGTGCTTATTTTATGATTGCATTACTATTTGGTTGTGTGGACTCTATGTGTAAGAACTTAACTATTCGTAGTTGGGGTACTGATGTATGGTATTGTTGCTTCTATGATATGGATACGGCATTTGGTTTGAACAATGCTGGACAAGATATTGTAGAATATTGGGCACATCTACATAGATGGTATAATATCTCTTCACAGGATACTGGTATTACTCAATATACACAGGAGAAGAATTATGTATCTACTGATAGTTATAAACAATACTTTGCATCTTGGTGGAATAGAATTTGGGAAGTATTAGAGAATCTAGCTGGTATAGATAGTGGTAGTACTGAGAACAGAACTAGCTTGGAATCATTATATGTGAATCTAAGAACTAACCTATTCCCAGACCCTGATAAGTTCATTAAGGATTACTATCAGTCATATACTGAAAAGACAGGTTCTATTATGTTTAATTATGATTACAAGATTAAATATCTTGCTATATCTAAGACATATGACCCAAACACAGGTAAATATGAGGATAGTACTGACTTTAGCCAATTAAAGTTCTTATATGGTAATCGTGTAATGCACGTTAAGGATTGGTTTAGAAAGAGGATAATGTTCTTAGATGGTGTATATGGTTACAAGGATAATACTAACCTATTACCAACTACTATTGAATCTCCTATCACTGGTCTATGGGCTTCTAATAAAGCTACTGGTTCAGCTACTGAGGTTAGGTTTAGCACAGATATTACAGCAAGTAGCCAAATATTATATCATTATTCACATGATAAAACTACTGGTGCTTTCTGGATTAGTGAAACTCCTACTTCAGTTATCTTACCTATGCCTACTGGTGAAACAGTGGTGTATATGTATGCTAACAAGTACATAACGGACTTTACTAAATTCAAGAGTTACCCTTGGACAGGTTTGGATAATATTAACCTACCTATGTTACAAGAGCTAGACTTAAGTGGCTTGACTAATGTGGATGCTGCTTACTTCTTCCAGGGAGGTGTATATAATGAGGCTAATGATATTGGTCTAAAGAATATAAAGAAGTTAAATCTAAGTAAGGTTAAACTGATTGGTTCTACCGCTTCTGCATATACATTAGACTTAAGTGGTTGTCGTAAGATTCAGGAGTTGGATGTTTCTTATTCTTCTATTACTAAGATTACATTCCCTACATCAGCTGTATTAAAGATTCTAAATATGTCTGGAACTGATATTACTAGTCTTAAACTAGAGAATCAATCATTCCTAGAATCATTGCTGATTGATGATTGTTTGAAGTTAACATCTATAGAAATAAATAACTGTGGTGCATTAAAGACTTTGAACATCCCACCAAATGTAAAAACAGTAATTATTAGAAACTGTGAAAGTATGGAAACTATTCAGATTCCTTACTCATCAGTTAATAATTCTGTTAGCCCACTAGTTCAAGTAACAATAGATAACTGCCCAGGTATGAAAGAATTTAGTATTCCTGGTCAGAATAACCCTTCTCTAAAACTTGAGTTAACAGGTGCTTGGAATTTAGAGTCTTTAAATCTAAGTAATACTAAGACAGAGGATATAATATTAGCATCACTATATGTTAATGGTCAACCAAACTTCTACAGCTTAAAGAGTTTAAATATATCTAATACAACTCTAACTACTCTTAAGTTCAATGACCAGACATTCGATTATTTGGACTTAACTGCTTTCCCAGACTTGGAGAGCATTACAGCAACAAGTTGCAAGCAGCTTGTAGAAGTAAGATGCAAGAATGACAAGGATAATCCTATTGAAATTCCTAGAGCCGCATTCAGGGATTGTGTTTCTCTTCAAAGAGTTAAGGGACATATATCTATAGAAGGTGCAGAGGTGTTTAGAGGTTGTGGTTCATTCTTCTTAAATACTGATGAAATATATACTAGATATGGAACGGATGTATTCTTGGACGAGGACGGAGCTACTAACGTTTCCTTTGGAAGCAAGTTAGCTGATACTTACTTCTTATTTGAAAACTGTGTCAAATTGTCTTACAATGACTTCAAGTACCTAATGGTTAGATTAACCGATAATATAACCTCTATAGAAGGAATGTTCAAGGATTGTTCTAACATTACTGGAGATGTGTGGTATGATATGTTTAGAGTATGTACTAATATCAATAGTATTAAAGAAGCATTTAGTGGAACTAACCTAACTGGTCCATTCTTCTCTAGAACCTCTGATTACAGTCCATCTAAGGACTCTACTTGGGGAATATTAGATTTCTTACCTAAACTTACGGATGCAGAAGCTGCATTTGATGGTACCAGCTTAGAGTGGATTGATAATAACATTTTTGCTCCAGCTAACGGAGTATATAGTCCTATAGTAAAGGTAGATTATATGTTTAGAAATTGCCAACAGTTGAGAAGTTGTGCTAATACAAGAGCAACAGTACCATCTGATGGATTATTAAGTTCTAAGACGTTCTTTACTAATCTACGAAACTTAGCAAGTACATATCCAAAGGGTGTGTTTACAGGATGTCAAAATGTGAGAATGACCATTGATACTGATTCTAGTGGTAACACATATCTGTTCCATTCTATTAACAAGGTTTCTCAGACTCTAATACTAACTGACTCTCTATATACTGGTATAAGGTTAGTAGGAAAAATTGGACCTAATGTGTTTGGAGGAATAAGTCAAACTATTAATGATGGAAGTACTACTTGGTACATACCAACATTTAGTTCTATACAATATCCTTTCCAATATAGCGGAGGAGAGGCAACTGTAAACCTGTCAGAAATGGCGGATATGTTCCAGGGAATCAGTGGAACACTAAGGCAGGCTATTGGTATCCTCAATGGATTGAAATGTACTGAGGAGTCTGGAGCACAAAGTATCCCTTCTAATATATTTAGGAATTGTAGAATATTGAATAGTATCGAAGGATTCTTTAGTGGAATTGACTTAGATAATGATGGTAAAATATATCAATTCCCTCCAGCAGGAATGTTTGATGACTGCGTAAGTCTTACTAGTATAAAGAGCTTGTTTAGTGGTTGTCATAACCTTAAGCTTAAACTAGTAGGAGAGGGGTTTAAGAACTGTCTACTACAGAACGTCTCATTTGCATTCGAGAACAGTGGAGTATTTGGATATATTCCATATCGCCTTTTCTTTATGAGCAAAGACAACGGGGATGGTACTAAATCCATAAACCGTACAATTACTGATATGGAAGGTGTGTTTAAGGGATGCTGGTGTCTTGGATACGATGAAACGAGAACTATGGATATAGGCTCTGAGTTAATTCTTAATAGTACATGGACAACATGGGAAGACCATATTGTTAAGAATGCTGGAAACAGAGTTACCTATAAGTTAGATGTAAGTAATATGAAGAAGTCATATAACTACGATAGGAACGAAGATTCTAGTAGTGAGGACTACAATCCAGGGGAGCAAGCATTTGATGTTTGGTATCTTGATGGTTATGGATGGGAAGGAGCTTCAAGTACAGAAAGTGGCTTGGAAGAAGTTAAAGCCAGACTTACTGAAAAGTACTTTAAGTATGACACACAGCAGAAAACAGCTATTAGCCAAGCTGGAACTGGTCGTGCTGAAGTGGGATATCAGAATTATATGATTCCAACAGATTATTTCAGATACTGTCATGCTGATTGTACCCTTGAAGATTCTATGGTGGATTTTAATTATCCAGAACAAATCAGGGTGTTTATGCCTGATTCAGGTGATTGGACTATTGAAAGGACTGGAAAGTGGGATGGAATGATAGGTAGAATACCATGTAAACTATTTGAATCACTTGTTGATACTCCTAAGATGCTTGGAGTATTTAGGACTACAAGGTTCTGTGCTTTTGTTAATCTACAGGGTGATACATTTACAAGAGGTATTAAATATCCACCCGACCTATTTAAGTATAATGCAAAACTGGAAGACATTACTGGAATGTTCTCACAAACAGTACTTGAAGTTGGTGTGGATGTAAATAGTGACCTGTTTGCTAATAATCCTAACTTGAAGATTATCTCTGAAGTTTGGGCTAATTGCAAGTTTGATAAAAGGGCGTATAACGCTAGTGGAACTCAAGAGATATATCCTCAATTTGATTTTACTAGCCTATTTAAAAATAATACCAGAATAGTTAATGCTTCTGGATTGTTCTCTGTTACAACTTCTAGTAGTGATGATGATAGTGATTATGGACTACTTTTGATAACTGAGGACTTACTAAAGACTTGTTACAATATTAATGACATCAGTAGTATGTTTTATTATTGTACTGCTCTACAAGGTGCAGTTCCAACATTTAACGCTGCTACATACCCAATATTAAATATTGTATCAGGTTATTTAACTGGGGTTAAGAAGAGTAACATTACCAACGCTGACCAATTAGAGTCTAGATTAATACCTTCTGAATGGCTATAACAAATTATATAGGCTAATCATACTATAGGAATGATTTTTAAATATTTTAATACAATTATTTTGTAGTTAACATTGATTAACAATATTTCTTTGGTATGACCTTTAAGAATCATTAACTTTGCACTATGAAAATTAAGAAAGCGCGCTTTAGAGATTGGGATTAAAAACACACACAAACACAACAAATTTATGGCAGAATTTTTGACAATGCAAGAGGCAGAGGACAAATTTGGTAAGAAAGGTAAAACCAATGCGGCTCTTACTCTAGGTATTATTGGAACAGCACTTGGAGCTTTTTCGGGTAACAACGGCTGTGGCTGTGGTAACAACGGCATTCTTGGAGGTCTGTTCGGAGGTAATAACGGTAACTGTCTAGCTGAAAGAGCTATGCAGACTGCTATGGCTCAAGGAGAGATGTCTCAGAATCTAGCTTGGAACAACAGAGTACAGTCCTTACAAGATGATATTGATTTATATACTTATATCAATGGTAGGAATTTAGCTATCAATGAAAGAATCGGAAACGAAACTCAAATTCTAACAAACCAAATCTGGAAGGGTAGAGTAGAAGACCTACAAGAGAAGAGTGGAATGTACGTTGATATAATCACTCGTGATAATGCTCAGAACCTAAGACTATGTGATGAGCTTTATAAGAGAGAGAACAAGATGTACAAGAAAAGACTGACATCTTCGAAAGATTAAGTACAAGAATCAATGAATTAGAGAAGAAAGAAGCTGCTACTGCCGCTGCTCTACCTCTAATGTTCGAACTTAACAAAGTTAATGCTGAAAGATATTCAGACAACTGCTGCTGCAAGTCAGAGAAACAACTATTGGTTGCTGCTGGTGATTTACAGAGACAATTAGACCATAAGATTACTGGACAGCTGAAATATGCTTACAGTGACCTATGTGCTCCAGTTCCTAGTATCTCTCCACTATACTGTAGTCCGTTTACACAATATGGAACAGGTATGTATGCTGGTCAAGCTGCTTCTAACTGGAATGCAGTAAATACAGCTATCAATAGTACTTGTTCTTCTTGTACAGCTCAGTAAGATATTGAAGGGAGATTATGAAAGTAGTCTCCCTTTTATTATTTATACCTAAACACAAACACTTATGAAAGTAAAAATTACTCCAATAGGAGAGAGTAGCCAAATAATTGAATTTAATGTATCGTTACCATGCGGGGCAAGAGCATCTGTAGCCCCAGTGTCTACATTAGCAATTACACAAAGATGGGCTAAGGTGATTAATACAGCTACAACAGGTGCAGCTTCATACTTACAAATTACTAAGTTTGATATTATTCACAATACACAATATACTGATTGTAAGGGTAATGTAAGAGTAGCTACAGAGGAAACATCTACAATAATAGCTTCTCCAGTTACAAGTGAAACTATAACTACACTTGTGCCAGAAGTTAATAAGGTAATTGATGTAATAATTCCAAATGGAGTTAGTATAGTAAATCAAACTATCTTAGATGAGTTACCAACATCATTACCAGTTAAAGGTAATTGTGCATACTCAGTATTTGAGATTCAGCTTCCAGCTACAGTTACTCCATCAGCATAATAATGTATTATGAGCTTATTTGGTCAACCTTTCGGTACTAACTATACTGATTTACAAAACCAATATATGCAGCAACTACAAGTGATGCAACAAGCTCAGCAGGCACAACAAAAGACTCAACCTATCCTTGATGAAATAAACAGGGAGGTTGGGTCATTGTCTGTTGATGAGCAAAATGTATTGGCTAAAACTCAGGAATATCAGATGGCTAAACAAACCTATGAAGCAGGATTTATGTCTTTCTTAGGTACTAAGTTTAGTGCAGAATATGTAAATTCTCCAGACGGTAAAGTAGCTGCTGAGAATTTATTGGCTACTATTAGAAAAAGTAAAGAGTATATACAATCACAGATAAAGGCTAAAGAAGAGAAGGTCAATACATTATTAGAACTAATGGAGAGTGACCCAGAGATGAAAAAGAGATTTGATGAACTCATGATGAATAAAACAGCTAAATAATGAGTGATAAAGAATTGATATTTCAAGCAGCAAACACATTCACTAAAAACTTGGTAAGTAACTTATTTGGTATAAACACAATAGGTACTGATGCTCTCATAACTTACGTAGTTAATAATATGGAGGACAAGTATGGAATGTATTTGGAACCATTCCTTGATAAGGGTGGTAATTTAAATATAGATTTATTTGGAAATGCGCTACGTGACGTTATGAAGACTCGTGCTAAAAATGGTTATGTCGTTAAGCTATTTGGGAAACCAATCAAGTTTGGAGAGGCTGACATTGATGAGTTCGAGAGAATATTTAAAACGTTGAAAGCGAACAATGGACAACATTAGAACAGAGTCATTCTTAGGAGGTGACAAAGTAATAGTTGGCAATAAGTACACTGATTTAGTACTAGAAACTCTTGGAAAGGTTTATATCAAAACTGGTAATAGTTCAAGGGTTCTTAGTGATGTGTTAGCATTACTTGACAAGGTTACTGAGTCAGAAATTAAGAGTCAAACTATCATAGTTGGGAGCTTACTTGAGATGGAGCAAATGGAGTATCCTGGTGATGGATTCTTCGTTTACAATACACTTACTACTACACTATATATTTCTTATGACGAGAGATATATAGCCCTAATTGAGGCGGCAGAAGGTGCTGGCGATGGGTATGTAAGACGTAAGGGAGACACGATGACAGGTCAGTTGGAAATTAACACTGTTGGACCTCCTTTAATAGTGGCTTCTTCTAAGTTAGTTAACAACCTTAATGCTGAGTTTATAGGTGGCTATGCCGCCGACGATTTGGCTAAGAAAAGAGTAGATGAATACATCACAGGTAATTGGACATTTAAGGGTAAAGGTGTATCAGAGAATAACTGGACATTTAACCAGAATGTTCGTATGTATGGTGATTTAGTAACAAGCGGAAGTCTTACTTCTCCAGAATTTGCATCAGGATTTGGTGGTTATGGATGGAGATTAGACGCTGATACTAATACATTAACTGTGGATTATCTTGTAGTTCGTAAGGCTATGAGAGTGTATGAGATGGTTATTAATAAGATTAGTGCAACCAATGGTAGCCTTTGGGTTAGCAACTCAAGTAAGTGTACAGCTGCATATCAGCCTAAAATTATAACTCAGAACGATTTATCTGGGATTGGTACATGGGGAACTGAGGATGCCAAAAGTAATCTTGAGAAATTAATGCCATCTAATAATTATTTTTTATTTAACGATTTAAAGAGTAATTATACTGTAACTGAAACCTTTACTACGGAATTAGCTAATGCTAGTGGTAGTTATACTGCTAAATCTTTCGTGGACTATAACTTTATAATCTATATAAAAGACATTACCGTAGTAATAAACAGTCCTCTATTTAAAGGCACGAGTAGCTTATATGATTTGAATGTTTTAGACAAGTCATGGGAAGAATACAGTGCTAGCAATCCAGGCTCTGGAATAACTGAGAAGGAATTTAATACTTATAAAGGTAACATCAAAGTAATATTTATTACTAAGTCAAGAGAAGTAACTGAATGGGATACAGAGGGGGAAGGACCTCTTGCAGGAACAGTTCCTAAAAAGTGGGCAAACATAGACACCTTTTAATAAAAGAACTAAGTTTTTTATGGTTCCTAAGAGTAGAGAGGTGAACTATAAAAGGATGGAAAGACATCTAGTGATGGTTCTAACTTATACTGTGTCTATCCCTATTATAAGTACTTTGGACTTGAGGGGTCAAGTTCTAAGCTACCCTCAGTATCTAATATATGGGTAGTAGAATGTAAAAATGAAGACTATCCTTATTTTAAGCCAGGAGATATAATTAGATGTCAGAAGTATAATAATGGAAACATTAAATACTACGATGCTATAGTTACCTCTCAGGTGGATTCTTATACTTATATAATGCAGAAGGCTTTATCAGTATTTGATGTTTATACAGAGTATCACTATGATGATGAAGGTAAGCTTACTGACTTTGAGCAGAGTTACAATGACACTCAGTATAATAAGACTGAAACATTGTACAACTCGAATACTAATGAGTATGAACCTGCAAGAACAACTGATAATGGTACAGCCGATGGTAATGCTACTGCAAAAGAGGATAGACTCGATGATATAGCTAAGGATGATGATATGGTTCAGATGGGTAATATCTATAATATTGAAAGGCAGAATGCTGTTTATATTACCTCTACTGATGATTGTGGTCCTTATATAGATGTATTGTCGGGACTTAATAGACCTGACTATTCTGCGTTATACATTACACCTACATGGGCTACTAAGAAAGCCAATATTAAGAAGAAGGGTGATATATATGTTAGAGAAAGTGCCAGTGATTTCTATTATCAAACAGTGAATCCAGGTAGTGTAAATCCCGATAATTTCGGAGGCGATATTGATAAGAAGCACCCATTAATCTTCTTACAGACTAAGGGTAAGGATACAGTACTTATAAATGATGGAGAAAACACCCAAATTACACAGGATATTCTTAATAATCCAGCTGAATATGGCTACTTCTTAACCGAAGTTCCTACTATAGATTCTGCAATAGTACTTAGGGATAAAGAGTATAAGTGTACATACACTAAGATTACTAGAGTAAGACTTGGTAACTTATCTGGAATACGTAACGAAATCTTTGGAACTAAGCAACCTTACGGATATGGTCTGTATGGTGAGAATGTATTCTTAACTGGAGAGTTCTACCTTAATAATGGTACTTCAGTTATTGATTTCTCAGAGGAAAGTGTGTTACTTAAGTTTAGAAATGCTGGTTTAGAAATTAGAGATGTTGTAAACGAAGACGGAACCATTGACCAAGTTCCAGCTCTAAATCTAGAGGGGGAACCTATCTTGGATGAGAATGGTAATCCTACATATAGAAATAAGACTGAAATCTATATGAATGCAGACCAGTTTGTGTTTAGTATTGCAGGCAACCCAGCTATGAAACTGAGTGGATTATTTAATGATAATGGACAGTTTCAAGAAGCATTACTTGATGTGAACGGGTGGATTCAATCAAATGGACTAAGGATACATGGAGATAGTATCGGCACAAGCCATATACATACAATAGTTATTTGGAAATGTGGACTGATGCTAATGGTAGATATGTAACACAAGATGGAAAGCTTATAAATGCTTACATAAGTAAACAAGGTAACATCTGGGCAAACGATTGTGAGTTCAGGGATGTATCTATGAGGGACGTGCAAGCTCATAATATCCAGTGTTGGGATATTAAGGCATACTCTGGATATATAGGTGGATTTGAAATTGCTAATGATAACCTCAATTATGATAGACGTAGTTCATACAATGGATATACGTACACAAATTACGTTAGAATTGGTCAAAACTTCTCATTATATGATATGGCTGGGTTAGTAGATATACATAATAACTTTGCTAATTCTAGTCTATATTATGGAGTAAAGATACAAGGTTGGAGTGTAGCTGGACTTTTCTGCAGCAGTCATAGTAGGGATTTGGGAGAGGCTGTAAACTATCCTAATAGTGGCTATAGATATGCTGCCTGGTTTGATGGAAATGTATATTGCAATCAGTCTGTTTACCTTGGAACTCATATAAGTACTACCTGCTCTCAAAGTTCTTCTGGTAAATCATTCGTATCTGCTGCTGGTAAGCAAGATATAGATGGTGTAGTTATAAGTGGAGATGGTAGACCAGTAGAAGGAAGAAGGTACGCTGGAGTTACGTTTAGTAGAGATTTAGACTTAGATGATTATAGATTTACTGTAGTTAATGGATTAATTGTTCATGTAGAAAAGGATTAACATATGAAATTAAATTTAAGTGTCAGAGACAGGTTAACAGTTATTGCTTTATTACCAAATACAGGTAAAATGACTGATTTAGTAGAGATAATGGAGCTTCTTAAAATCCTCAAATTTAGCGATGAAGAAAGAGCTAAGCTGAACTATAGGGAGGATAATGGTAAAATATACTGGGATGCTAGTAAGGAAGAATCAAGGGAGTTTGATATTAATTTTGAGCAACTAAGAATAATCAAGGACAGAATCTCAGAATTAGATAAAGAGAGTAAGATTGATTTAGGAACACTAGACACTTGTCTAAAATTTAGTAAACTATGATAATTCTATTGGATGCAGGTCATGGAGAGTCTACACCTGGAAAAAGGAGTCCAGATGGAAGGCTTAGAGAGTATAAATACTGTAGAGAGATTGCTAACGAAGTAAAGAAACAATTAATGGATAAAGGTTTCGATGTAGATTGGTAGTTACAGATGATACTGATGTACCACTGATGCAGAGATGCCGAATAGTAAACCAATACTGTGATAAACATGGAAAAGCTAATACTGTATTGGTGTCGATTCACTGTAATGCTGCTGGTAGCGGGGCAGATTGGATGAATGCTAAAGGTTGGAGTGTATTTGTCTCCAACAATAGCTCAAGTAAGAGTAAGAAACTGGCAGAGTGCTTGTTCGAAGCAGCACGTAAAGAGGGTTTAGCACTAAGGAAATATTCACAAACACAAGTATATTGGAAACAGAATTTAGCTATATGCAGGGAGACTAAGTGCCCAGCAGTTTTAACTGAGAATCTGTTTCAAGATAGTAAAGAGGACGTAGAATATCTACTATCAGATGAAGGTAGAGCAACTATAGCTCGCCTACACGTAGAGGGTATATTGGATTACATCAAGGCAATACAGGGATAATAACTAAGGGTGTCCTTAAATATTAAGGAATTTCAATCTTTCATTTTGGGACACCCTAAAAATTCCTTAATTTTGCAAATAACTTTAAAAGGGAATAATATGAGTATGAAATTAGAGGATTTAGACATTGACGATGTAGGATTAGACGAAGACGTAACCCCTCAAGAAGAGTTCGATGAAGAGACCTATGAAAAGCCCTGGCTTGATGGTTCTGTACCTCAAGACCCAGAGCCTGATAATGGTGAACCTTCAGACGAGCCAGAGGATGATGACTCATCTCTAGTCTACTAAAAGATAAAGGAATCAATCCTAAAGCAATCAAGTTTGAGAACGAGGCAGGAGAGATTGAGGAAAAGAGTTTTGATGAGCTTTCAAGAGAGGAACAATTACAAATCCTAAACTATGATGAGTCAAATGACGATTATGGGTTAGGAGAAGATGAGATTTCTCTTATTAATGAGCTTAGAGAGAATAATCTAAACGTAGAGGAATATAAGAAATATATTGCTCAGCAAGCCATTCAAGACTACTTAGCTAATAACCAAGAAGACACTCCTGTGTATGAGGTTGATTCTATTCCAGATGATGAACTGTATCTTATAGATTTAAAAGCTAAAATCCCAGAACTTACTGATGAAGATGCTGCTGCTGAGTTAGAATTGGCTAAGCAGAATGAGACTCTATATCAGAAAAAGGTTCAAGGTATCCGCAACGAATATAAGAAGAAAGAAGAGTTGCTAGCTCAACAAGAGGAAGAAGAACAAAGATTAGCTGCTGAAAAAGCTGCTCAAGAGTTCGAAGATACTATTGTAGCTGCAATTCAAGAGAATGATACCATTGATTTGGGTGAGTCCTCACTAACCTTGTCTGAGGACGATATGAATGAAATTGCTAGCTTTATCTTAGATTCAGATGTTACAGGAGTGAGACACATCGCTAAAGCGTTGAATGACCCTAAAACCTTAGTGGGAATGGTTTGGTATGCACTGAAGGGACAAGAGGCATTTAGTCAAATTACTGATTATTACAAACAGAAGATTACAGAAGCATCCAAATACAATTATAATAAGGGATTTGAAGATGCTAAGGGTGGTAAAGCCCCTAATGCAGCTAAGACAGTAGTCAAGAAACCAGCAGGTGGTAAAGCTGCTCCTGCTAAAAAAGTATTAACAATCGATGATTTAGATTAAAATTTAAATTATAAAGTATGATAGTAGCAAATTTCGTAACCAATCGCCCTACAATGAGCGAAACTAGAACTTATGAAGATTTCTATAAGTTCTTAGGCACAAAACCAACTAGACTTGGTATAGTTTCAAGACTCTACCCTAACTTAACTGCTTCTTACTTAACAGAATCTCTAAGAAATATCTTCTACATGGATTCTAAATCAAATAGCAAGTACAGAAGCATTGATAGTATGTACTTCGAGTGGGAAGTTGAAACTAACTACATTAAGAGAGTTGAGTTCGCAGATGTTCCAGCAACTAATGGTGAAGGTGGTACAACCATCGTAATGGCGTTCAAAGAGAACTATTACCAGAAGTATGACATTTTCAAGATTGACAAGACTATGCAGCAATGCCAAGTTATCTCTAGACCTACAAGAGTTGCAGATAACTATTGGACAGTTGAGGTAAGACTAATTGATAACGACTATTCTTCAATCCTAGACTTAGACGGATGTCAAATTGGTGACACTACTCGTTTCCAATCTAACGCTATGCCTGAAGCACATGAAGAGGGATATGTTAAGTATCAATCTAACATTGAAAGACACAGAGGTTACATCACTACACACCGTGTTGATGATAGCTATACTTCTCTATTCAAGCCACTTGAGCAAACATTCATCAGCATTGGTAAGGGTGAAGGCAATGGTGCTGTAAAAGAGACAATGTATAAGATGGATACTCTTGAGAAGAATCTATTAAGAAACTTCTTGGAAGTTCGTAATCAAGGTCTATTATTTAATAAGACTAACGTAGATAAGAACGGTAAACCAACAATCTCTGACCCTGACACTGGTCGTCCAATCTATATTGGTGACGGTATCATCCCACAAATCGAGAGATTTGCATCTAAGTACGTATATAACAAACTTACTCCAGAAGCATTCACTACTGCTATGGCTATGATGAATGAAAAGAGTGAGAACCCAACAGGTAACAAGTACGTATTTATCTGCAACGAAAAGATGTGGAATGACATTCAGAGCTGTCTATCAGAGTGGCTTGCTAGATTCAAAACTTGTGGAACTTATCTATGGTCTAAGAAGGCTAATGGATATGTAGACGTTGGTGCTACATTCAATAGCTATGAAATCGGTGGTAACACTATTTCATTCAAGGTTGATAGAACATTCTCTCGTGAATGGGGTTCTGAGAAAGGCTTTGGTCTAATGCTTGACCTTACTGCTGATAAGACTAGTGGTGAACCAGCTATCCAAATGTTCACATTAAAGGGTGGTGACTTCATTACTAATAAGTACCCAGGTGTGGGTGGTCTAGATGGTCTAAGCTCTGGTATTGTTTCAAGTACTACAGCTGCATCTAAGGTTATCAACTGGGGTTATTCTGGTGTTGGAGTATTCTCTCCATACAGAAGCTTCATTATGAAAGAAGCCTAATAAATAATATAAAAATCAAGATGTGTTGGGAGGGGCTAATGTAGTCCCTCTCATACTCATTATAAAGATAGTGTATGATATACAACAAAAATAAGAATTAATATGGCTGATGTTTTAGACGATATAATTATTTTGAGAAGTGTGTTCGGTAAAGTCGGACAGAAATACTTTATGAATCCTGTAAGAGACCCAAAAACTGGTAGATTCCCTGATTGTGTTAGACCAGTTGATAGCAAGGGTGATATGATTATCTCTGATAAGGATAGAAATGAAGGCAAACCCCTAATCCCTGAGAATAAGGTCTTCATTATTGAAGATGGAACTACATTTAACCTTAACGATGAATGGCAAGCTGCTGAGTGGCACTCAATCCAACATTGCCCTCTCATTGCTCTATCTAGAGATGCAAGGGATTCTAAAGGTAATCTACTAATTGACGGAGAAATAGCTGAAGGTAAGGCTCGTGCACGTTACGGCACTGCTGAACTATATGTAGAAAGACCTGGATATGATACTGCTAAGAGGATTTCTAAGAAGAAACTTATCCATGATGCTGACTCTTACATATATGGAGACCCTAAAGGTGCAGAAGGTAGAGCACTTAAAGCTAGATTACTTGGTAAGAATATGCGTAATGCACCAGACGCAGACATTACAGACTACTTACTTGAAATTTCACATAAATCTCCAGAGAAGATTATTGACCTGTACACAGGTGGTGATATTAATCTGAGATTGATGTTTATTGACGCTAAAGACAAAAACGTCATATATGTTAAGAACAAGGTTTATCTATATGGTGATAGCATTGTACTAGGTGCAACTGATGATGCAGTTATCACATGGATGAAGAACCCTACTAACAGTAAGGTGCTTGAACTTATCAAGAGAGATACTTATCCTGATATGTACTTAGAAGAAGGTACATCAAAGAAATAACATTACCTAAATGACAGCAAAACAAGTGTACCGTGGAGCACTAGTTGAAATGAATAAGACTGCTGCTCCTAGTATTTTACTTGAGGACTTTAACTACTTATTAAATAAGGCTATATACCAATACATTAATAAGAAGTATAACATTTATGATGTAAATCAACAATCAACTGATGACATTAGAGTTTTAAAATCTACTGCCATCCTCCAGCCTACTCTGGCTACAAACACATACGCTGCTGTTAGTTCCCAAACTAACTCATTGTATGGTGCTGTTTATGAAGTAAATCTACCACTAGACTATTTACATATTTTGAATTGTGTATGCAATTTCAAGGTAGTAAAGACTTATGAGTGTTATGATGCTGGTACTTATGTACAAATAGGTGCTAAGAGATTAACCTCAGATTTATGGTCGCAGATAATAAGGAACTTCTATATGCAACCCTCTTATAGAAATCCTTATTACTTCATACACAACGTAAATAGTGCTACAACGATGCCTACTAATCCAGTTAGACTTACTGCTGGTGAGGGAAGTATATCAGCAAACACAACTATTCAACAAACTACTGGTACAGATGGCTCACTTCCAACAAAGATTACTATTGGAGGTAAATCAGTCGATTTAGTAGAACAGCCAGGAGTTAATAGGTATGGAAATCCATCTCAAGTTAGACTTGAAATTAGGTATGGCAAGGATTCTTCTGTATTTCAATTAACTGATATATTCGTTGATTACATTAAGACTCCTCAAAAAATTAGACTTACACAAGACCAGATAGAAATGGTTGAAGATACATCACAAGTCATGGAGTTTCCAGATTATGTGTGTCAAGAGATTATAAATGAACTGGCAAAGCTATTATTGGAGAACGCAGGTGACCCAAGGCTTCAAACTAATTTAGCAGTTAATCAGACTATTGCAAATCCAGTTCAGCAACAGTCACAATCAAAAATTAATTAATTTATGTTTCAGTACACTAACACTATTGTATTAAACTCACTGAAAGATGTAACCACTGGTTTAGGTAAGATTGTTAAAGGTTCTGGCTACGTTGAAGTTAGACGTGTTAACAAGTACCTAAAGAGCAATGTAAGCGCAATGTACAAGAGAGCTGCTTCTGACCCAGTGATTGGTAAGGCAGAGTTTACTATTACTAACCCAGGCGTAGGCATCTATAGGTTGAAGTTATACATGAGATTATCTGGAAGCCAAAACTCTTACTATGCTAATGACTTCGTATTCAAAGGTAAGCCTTTTGTTTATGAGTTCAGAATTACTTCTGCAAGCACAGAAGCTGCTGATGTAGCAAAGGAAATTAAGAGGGTTATTGACAAGATTCAGGCTTTCTATGGCGACAAGTATATTAAAGTTGAGACATCTGGCGCTAAACTAACAATTCATGGAGTCGACGAGTATCAACTATTCACTGAAGCTAAGATTCAAAAACTTAACACAGCAGCTAACAACCCACTTACTAATGAAGTATTTGAGGATGTTATTGAAGGTACAATCACTAAGAGTGTAGAAGGATTCGGTACTTATACTCATATCCTTAAAGACCTTAGATTGCCTACTATCGAAGCTAGAAAGTTCGAGGCTGTTAATCAAGAAGAGCTTCCTGTTCCAGGAGCTAAGTACAACCAGTACATCATTGAGTACAAGGTTGATAGAGGTCTATTCGGTGGTGCAGCTGTAGGTCAGCAAGTAACATCAAAGACTACTCACGTATTCTATGTACTAGATTCATTAGCAACTGAATTTGAGACTGCTCTGAAAGTTCTTGGTACTATTACAGAAATCAAGAAATCAGGTGCAGAGAACGCTCCAGTAGCTTAATATAGACTACTAATACGAAGGCGAGGGCAAATTAAGCCTTCGCCTTTTTTATTTTGTATTTATGGGATATTATTTTAAATTAGCATCTGCAATCTATAACGATATAGTATCTGGACTTAGAGGATATACCACTTCCAATACATTATCAATAGAACAATTAGAAGATGACATTGTAGATGAAAGACTTCAAATCATTAAGGAATATTCCATGAAGGGACTTATTCCTAAAAGGGATTTATTAATGTCTATAAACTGTATAAACGTTGATTGTAAGGATATAGAGAACTGTACGTGTGGAAATAAAGCGGATGGTACTCCCACATTCCATTTTGAAATACCACAACTAATAACCGAATTTGATGGCGGAATTGAATATATTGGTTCTGTGGATAAAGGTCAGCCATTTATATGGTATGTAAGTCCTACTGTGATGCAGTATCATAAATATAGGAAGAGGGCTAAGAACAAGCCTTATGTATATGTGGATGTAACTCCAAATGCTAACAATATGTATGACTGCTGGATATTCAATCTTCCTGTTATTAAGCAAGTATCTGTAGTCGGTATATTCAAAGACCCAAGACAGTTACAAACATACGGATGTTGTTCAGCATTAGACATTAATAATATGACTTTCATTGATGCAGAAATAAAGAAGAGATTGACAGAGAAGAAGCTACGTTATTACAGACAATTAGCTGCTCCAATATTACCTAATGACCAAACTCCTAAATAATGGAAAACTTTCAATCAGCATACGCTCAGGCTAACCTATTATATGGAATAGAATTAGCTCCAGAAGAGTTCGAAGAAATAGGTCTAATTGCCTGGAATAAAATAGGTAATAGACAAACTAAATTATATAGATATAGATGTAAGATAGATTGCGAGACACTTACTGTTACCCTACCTTGTAATTGTGACTTTGTAGAGGCTGTAACATATGATTTTGAGGATTGGAAATACACTACTAATGATACAGTTAATGGAGATTACCAATCACAATTTATTGAGAATTATATAGAAGGACGGAAACTATACAGTAATCCTTTATATATTAGTGGTAAGTTGGCAAAGTATGAAAGAGTAAATGATACTCTTTATTTTGATAAAGACTATGGCTCTGTCAATATACTATATAAGGGAATACTACTAGACGATGATGGTCTTCCCTATTTAAATGAAAAAGAGAAAGATGCAATAGCTTGCTATTGTGCTTACACTAAGAGATTTAAAGAAGGATGGATTACGCATAGTCAGAATATGCTACAGGAGGCACAACTTCTTGAGCAAAGATGGTATAAACTATGTGATGCTGCTAGAGTTCCAATGTATATTAATCAGAATGATATGAATGAAATCCTAGATGCTAAGACTAGCTGGAATAGGAAGATATTTAATAAAACTTGGAAATTTGGAAAGTAATGAATTATGCTACAGGATACGCCATGAATATAGACGAATTGTTTATCTCATTTCCTACTAAGAAGATGAAGATGACATCAAAGGCGTGTGAGGAATTAATAGGTAATAGGCACAAGGAAGTTATCGCTAAGAAGATATTTAAGAGTGCCTTGAATATGGTTTTAGAAGATATAATTGAAAATAATGCTACATTTATTCTCCCAACTCGGTCTAAGAGAGCTGAACTAAAAATGAAGAGATTTGAAAGGGATGAGTTCTCTAAGGCAAGAAGAAATGGTAAGTGGGCTAAGGTAGATTTCCTAGCATCTAATTTCTGTGCATACCAGATGGTATTTCACTTCCAATCTAAGGGGGTTATGAGAGAAAAACTAATATATCTTGACCCTGAGCATAGAGATAGAGTGTTAGAATATACTAATCAAGGTAAACAATATTATTAATGCTTAAACGTGTCAATGATTATTTACCCGACCTAATAGCCCAATTTCCCACTGTACCTCCAGAAGATGTTAAACGAGCTGTTGAGTATGGATGGAGAATGCTATATTATTACAATCTTAGAGGATGTGATACTCTTATTAGTAGTACTAAGTATAGATACTGGTTCTACTGTGGACAGCTTACACGTGATTCTATAAAACACTATAATTATTATAGAAGAATGTTAAGAAGAAAGCTAAGAGTATTATACTCTAAGAAAGTTACAGAGTGGGACGGATACTATTATATAGGATTGACTGAGGAAGAATATGCTTCTGTTATTAAGTCAACCACTGGAAGAGGAAGAAAGAAAAAGAATTTCACATTCTATAATAAACTTGGAATGAAGGTCTTTGATGAGGCTAAGGTGTTCTATAGTTGGTCTAAATACATTGTAAGATTTAGATATATTACGGATATGGGATATACATTCTTTAAAGATAAAATGAAATGCAATGATTTAGAAATTGCATTAGTGAGAGATAATCCAAGTACGTTCAAGGACATACTTATTAGTAGTAACAACTATGAACTTATAAAATATGAGAAAAGAAGCAATTAATACCTTTGGTGAGGGTTTAATAATGGATTTACACCCATTAACCACTCCCAGCAATGTATTAACAAACTGCTTAAATGGTACTATAATAACATATAATGGTAATGAGTTTGTATTACAGAATGATATGGGAAATGGAGAAGTTCATACAGCCTATCTTGATAAAGGATATGTACCTGTAGGAATGAAGGAACATGGAGGTATTATTTACGTTGCAGCTCATAACCCAATTACAGGTAAGAGTCAAATAGGCTCATTCCCATCTCCTCAGCAATTATATGAGGGAGAGGATTTAAACGTTACTCCGATTGAAGTTGAATTTTCTGATTTTATAACGATGAAGGGAAGTGTTCCTTATATAGAGTTAGAATATCAGAAACAAAAGCTATTCCAAGTTAATAACTCCGATGAAGTTAAGATATTTCATCCAGGAGATAGATTTGTAATAGTTACTAATGCGATAGACTCAGCTATTAAAGAGGCTATTAATAAGGGAGTAATTAAGCTTAGATTGGGTGTTATAAATAGTAGTGGAAGCATTGATTATATAGATGAGAAGAATCTAAAGATATATAAGAATGGTCTATGGATTTATGAGAATAGTAACACCCCTATGGTGGATGTTATAAAATCTAAAGAGTTAGTACAGGTATTTAGTGCTAAGTCATCTGGAGCTTTAATATTAGTAGTTGAATTAAAGACTTTCGATACATTTAACCTCATTAGAAAATATTCATGTAATGATGAATCAAAGGTTATTAGTGTAGAATTTTCGGGAGAAACCACTGGAGTATTCAAAGGGACGACTAAGAATAATCCTGATGAAGTAGGATTAATTGAAGCTGATTCCTCTTCTGTTCAATCTACTATTGTTAAGAGTGGTAAAACAGGCAAAACTCAATACAAGATTATGCCAGCTTGCCCTTACGGAGTTCTTGAAAGGATGCTAAAAGTGGCACTATTGACTTTGACGCCATTAGAACTAATTCGGAAGTACTAGGAGAGTGGCGTTTTTATGTTACTGATACATATCTAAAGATAGGTTGGGGATATGACTATTACAACCTTAATGAGGATTCTGATATAGAAAGATAGAGTTTACATTTATAAGCCTTACTGATTCAACTAAGGCTGCACAAGCGGAGACACTGCCTGGTAACTATAAATATGCAATCTCTAAGGAGTATTATAATGGAAGTTTTGAAGAAATCATTCCATTTGATGATAGTACAATACAGAAAAATTGGATTTTATATATCAGAATTGACAGATATGTGGCTGGTGTTAAAAAAACTGTAGGATATAACTAGTTTACACTGGAGGTTATTTCAACGAGTTTTATGAGGAAGTGCCAGATTTCAATACTGGTTTACCTAGTGGAAGTGCAAGGCAGAAGGTATTGCTAGAAGTTAAGAGTGAGGTAAATTCATCGGTGAAAAAGGTAGGAACTCCTTCTTTAACGTTGAAGGCAGGAACAGCTACATCACACTCTTCTATTACAAGGGTAAATACATCCCAATTTATTTCAGAAGTGCCCTCATTAGATACAGACGTATCAAACTATAAATATGAGGTGGGTAAGACTGGAACTTACGAAGTTAAAGTAACACCTGCAGCTGGATATGATTATGATAAGAAGATGTATGCTGGCACTCCCGATGCTAAGATTGTTGATAACTATTTTGGAACTACTCCAAGTGTGTCTACTTGTGATTTTGACCATTCAGAGGTAACAACCAATAACAACTCTACTCTAACTGCCAGTATATCAGACCCTACATCTAAGATAGCTACTAGGTTCTCTTGGACTAATAATCAGTTAGTGGGTCAGCTATCTACTACAAGATATATTTACTCAAACGCTGGAGCTGTAGCTTCTAAAACCTTTAGTCAGGAAGTACTTGACCAAGCATATAAGCCATCTATGGACTTAACTCAAAAGGAGAAGTTATTCTCATTTGGAGAAGAGAATGGTAATCTTAGATGTGTACTTGCTAGTGATAAGAATATGGAGTATAACTGTTCTGTAACTGCTAGTGGTGCTGCTGTTGGTAGCGGTCAAAATAGTGGTGCTGGAGTTGATGATACAGGATTACAAACCAGTTTATCCAATATGGGTAACGGTACTGTAGGTATATTCGGAGGTAAGGATGGAGACAGTGCTTCATTATGGTACAATGCTACAAGGAGGACATACAATGGCTGGAGTTGTAGTAAGAATGAGGTTGATGGAGGAGATAACTTCTTATTTGCAACATGGAAAGACACAAGCGGAGTTCATCATCCAGTTAATCTTGCTTCTAGACGTACTGAAAGTACTTCAACAAGTAGTAGAAACCTCATTAGGGTGGATAAGATGGTTAGATGCCTACTAAGTCAGCTGTTAATACTTCAGAAAGGAAACAGAACTGTTTATTTTGTAGGTCCAAATAATCTCGACTATGTATATCATGTAGCTTCTGATACTTTATGTACTATCAATATTAATATTCCGAATGGTGGTACTAATGTGGATGTAAATTTCTATTTGGGAGGTGATACTACTCCTATAGAAACTCACATGACAAGATGGATGGCTGCTGTAGAAGGGTTGAATAATTACCTACCTATATTTAATATCCATAAGAATCAGTCAATGTCTACCGTAGTTTCTATTGGTGATGATTTAGACTATTCTAAGGATGCTGACATTCTTAACTGCTATACTAACGCATACTCTGCATATACTATAACTTCCGATTCATTGTCTGGGGTAGATAAGGGTAAAATTTATATTGCTGATTCTAGTGTTGGTTATACAGTAAATGCAGATGGTAGTATAACATTCAACTCTATAAAGCCGAAAGCCTTATCAGTTAAGACTATGATTGACTGGACAGGTAGTACCTGGACGTTTGATAGGGCATTTAATGATATATTTGTCACTTCCTATGCATATGAGAACCTATCTGGAGAGATACCTGATGGTTACTATAATGAAATCTTAGTTAAGACGTTAGATACTCGTCTAGGAACTTGGAAGAAAGGTAAAGATAGTCATGCTCCAGATTTGGCAGTGAATGTTCTGAAGAGTAATAAATCTATATACACATAATATGAATTTCAAATCACTAAGTGGTAAGGTATTAGACCTTGACTTAGGATTGAATCAACTTCAACAAAAAGGAGCTTTAGTGTATGAGTATAATCCTTTAAGAGTACTCAGAACTAATGAAGATATAGTAGAAGATGGAGTAATTCTGTATCCAAAGGGTAGTTTAATTAACTTAGATACAGAATTACTTAGCTTCGACCTAAACCATCCTATTGATATTGTAACACAGCAATCTTATGATGGTTCAGTAAATCTTATCCTTAATGATGGAAGTAACTATCCTAAGCTAATAAACACAAGATTCTCATCTACAGGTATGAATACTTATCAGATTGTAGATAGAGAAGGAGATAATGACACCAATATATACGATATAGATTCCTTTGAGTCTGATATATCTCTTTATAAGAAAACTAATAATATAGCCAACCTTACATTTATGGGATTGAATACCAGTGGTAATTTAAGAGTTGGTAATTATGTGTTTTATTTTAAGTTATCAGATTCAGATGGGAATGAGACAGATTTTATAGCTGAGTCAGGCATAGTAACTTGCCATGTTGGTAATTTGAATGACCCATCCTCTATACAAGGTGGAATTAGAGATGAGAACAGTTATAAATCAGCTTCATTCTTGTTAACTAATATAGATTCATCTTATAATAATGTAGTAGTCTATTATACAAGGAGTACATCAGATATTGATGGAAATGAAATGACTACTTCATTCAAGATTATGAAACAATTCGCTGTATATAACAATGTAGCTAAGATTAGTATTACTGGATTTGAAACGGTTCAGGCAGTTAGTATCAACGATATTAATGTGGCTTACAATGTAGTTAATAGTGCAGCTGCACAGACTACTTGTCAGAATATGTTATTCTTAGGTAACGTAGCTAATCCAGACATTGAATACAAGGAGCTTACTGACCTATCTCTGCATTTTCTACCTGAATTGAATGTAGAGAATAACATAGGTAGGGTAGATAAAGACTATAAGGATGAATCAGGACAGTATGAATATTATAATGTGATGAACATCTATAATAGATTGGGATACTGGAATGATGAAATATATAGGCTGGGAGTGGTATATATCCTTAATGATTATACATTATCTCCAGTATTCAACATTAGAGGTGTTAGCAGATTAACTGTACCTGGAGACCCAGATAGAATACCCTGGGAAGACTATCCTTTGTTTAAGGAAGGATTTGACCCCAATAGTACTACTAATATAACCGTTATCCAAGCAAATAGGGAATACATTCCTATCAATAAGGAAACAAGTAAGTTAGACAGCCAGAATGAGAACTCTAAGGGTGTAATCAAAATTAAGTATAATGGCAATCAATTAGCTGAGAGTGGTACAATTCCTATCGGATTTGACATTAAAATTAGTAAGGACGCTGTTAGAGAGCTGAAGAGATATACTAAAGGATTCTTCTTTGTAAGACAAAAGAGAATACCTACCACACTAGCCCAGGCTGTAACCATAGGATTAGAGAACACAAGTCATTTACCAGTCTTCCATCTGGAAACGATAAGTATAGGGTAGAGAGATTCTTGGATAATGATGGAGTTCTAACACATGACTTTGATAGAAGGTGTGAAGACATCGAAAAGGATAATGTATTAGAAGGATATGCAGCTCTATGCCCAGAATTTGAATTAAGACAGTCTTATTTTAATCAGCTATTTACTGGTACTCAGTTTGAGGTTAAGATGGCTAAGTCTCAGTTTAGTAAGAAGTACTTTGATAGAAGTGGCACGCATTTCTACAATCTATCATATACTACTAACGATTCTACCCAAGATGAAACATATAACATTATGGCTATTGGTGATAATGTTAAGGCACTAAAAGGCAAGAAACAACTATTTAGTGCTAGAGCTGGAGAAGCAGAAGAAGCATGGAGAGTTTCTTACTACAACTACACTAATAAGTCTTCTAATGCAAGGAATCTATTAAGAGGTAGTTGGGGACCCTATATAGGCTTAGAGGGTTATAATACTAATAAGATGAGTCTTATTGATATTAAAATTCCTAACTATGAGGAGAACCTGTTAGACACGTACTTCGAAATTAGATATGAGGATTCCTCTGCTTTCTATGCAATCTGTAACAGAATGTTGTGGGATGATTTGGATGAAGATGAGAATACTATGGTAGCTAAAAACCTATTTAGAGGTGATTGTTATATAGGTAACTATACACACAGAATGTGTAGAAATTTCCAAGACTCATCAGCTCCTATCAATGATGATATTGTAGACCAAATGTCGTGGAAGGATAATTATACTATTGGAGATAGTGAGAAAAATGGTAAAATTAATAGAGGTGATGTTAATGCTATTAAGATGGGACACTGGGTTACTATAAAAGTATGTAGCAATGTTAATTTGTCCATGAGAAGCATTGATATGTCTTATACTTCTGAGTTGGGACTTACTGGTAAAGCTAGAGGATTCTATCCATTACAAGCTATGTCAGTAACTGGAGAATCAAAAATACCTGAATCATTTGTTACAAATGCTGGTATTAACAGCACAACATCTGATAAGTATTATTATGAACTACCTAATGTTCCAGCTATTAAGAATAAATTCCATATTAGAGTTATGTACTCTGACATTAATGTAAATGATTCATTCAAAAATGGATATAGAGTATTTAAATTAACTCATTATAGGGATTATCCTCTAACCTATGGCAGTATTGTAAAGCTAGTTGAATGGTTTGGTAACATTATCTGTGTATTTGAATATGGTGTTGCTTTGATACCAGTCAATGAAAGAGCCGTTGCAGGGGAAGGTGCAGGCGGAAATATCTTCATAAACACCTCTAACGTGCTGCCAGAGAATCCAAAAATGCTCAGTGATACATTCGGTACTCAGTGGGGTGAAAGTGTCATAAAAACTCCCTATTACGTTTATGGAGTGGATACTGTTGGGAAGAAGATTTGGAGAACTAATGGACAAACCTTTGAAGTTATCTCGGATTTAAGGTACAGAAGTTCTTAAATGATAATATCTCACTTACTGAGAAGGAAAAGACTCCTATTATTGGTATTAGGAACGTGAAAACACATTATAACAGGTTTAAGCAAGATGTAATGTTCACATTCTATGATGATATTAACACATTAGAAGAGAATGTTTGGAACTTATGTTATAACGAAGTTATGCAAAAGTTTGTTACATTCTACTCATGGGTGCCATCATATTCTGAAAATATCGATAATATATTCTTTAGTTTTGATAGAGATACATCTAAGACTATTACTAAGCTAACTTCTAACTATCCTCTTATTGGTATGCAAGGAGGGGCAATAGTTGATAATGTACTAACAGTTGTAGACGGTAAGGCAAAACTGGGAAATCTTCAATTAAATCTAGATATTAGTGGTTCTAGTATTGAATATAGTATTGCTGATGATAGGGTTAGAAACAAGTTCTTTATTACCAATGGTAATCAAGTATCTGTTAACGCTAACTCTGTAGGAGATAGTAGATGGACAATACCTATTAAAGCTGTTGTTTATAATCAGGGAACTGACTTAGTTGAAGGTGAAGTTAAGAACATAGTAAAAACATTGTATTCTAATGTAACTGTAGTTACTAAGATGAGATATGATTTACTTACTACTTCATTCTGGAAACATGGTCAAGCTGGACTAATGACTACTAAGAAACCTATTAGTTCTTGCTACTGGTATGGAAAACAACATCCGTTTGAGTTTGAATTTATTGTGGTTGATAATCCATCTGTACATAAAATCTTCAATAATCTGCAGATTATAAGCAATAAGACTCAACCTGAATCCTTCCATTTTGAAGTTGTCGGAGAAGTATATAACTTTGCCAACGATAAAAGGAATGCTTATTTTAGGCAAGAGGCTACTAAACATCTATACCAATACAATGGTGCAGATATAGTTTATAATCACGACTACTTGGATATTATACCCGAACAAAGAGACATATTATACAGTACTACTAAGTATAAAGATATGTCAATTATGTTCCCACTATTCTATTCAAGGGTAGATAGTCTGAATGAAATTGAAGACCACTATCAGTCTGTAACCTCAGCAGGTAGGGACTACCAATACATATCTGGTTCAGAAATTGTGCATGATAAACAACTAAATGAATTTAAGATAGCTACTCATATCAAAGCATGTCCTTTTAAAAAGAGATATTTACAAGAGATAACTCAAGATAGATATAGCTCACTTATAGCAGCTGGATATACGAATGTGCTAGTTCAAAATGGTAAATGGTATGAAGTTATGGAGTATGGTAGAATCAATGGTAACATGGACTACTTAGAAGATAAGTGGGATATTCAAATACCATCTATAACTTACTGGGCTAAGAATGAATTAGCTTGGACTGTTAAAGACAAGGATGGTAATACTTATCCCCCTCTTAACCTAGTTAATAATCCATTACCAGAGAGTATGACTGCTCTTAACATTACTAGTGATTCTGATATTCCATCTGAATTAAGAGACCGAGGTTATAGTGCTAATTTCTTGTCATTAGATGTTAATAAATGGTCTAATGAAAGGAAAGAGACTAGAATTAGGGATAAATATGTAAAGATTAAGGTGAGGTATACTGGTGATGAGTTAGCTATAATAACAGCTTTAAAAACATTATATATTGTAAGTTATGCGTAAACGTATACAGAAATATCAAAATTCAGAGGTATTAACAGGGGGGAGTAATCTAACTCCTCCTTTACCTCAACCTGCTAGTCTTACATCTATGATTCAGACTCCTTCATTTCCCACTACCCTGGAGCTTCCAGATAGTGTAAAACAATGGAACCAGAATCAAGCCTCTAAGATACAGAGAGCATACACAAAGAAAGCTAATCTTAATAAGGGGTTTGGTATTGCGGGAAGTATAGCTGACGTAGCTGGAAGTTTAATTCCAAAGACAGAGCAATCAGCTCTTACAGAAGGTCTAAATCAAGGTTATGATGCTGCTGCTAATGCTGTATCTGCTATACCTGGAGTTGGTACTATTATAGGAGGTGCTATGAAGGTAGGTGGTATGCTATCTGATGGATTAACAGCTTTGGGAGTTGGTACTGACCAAATGACTACAGCAGATAAGATACTAGATAGTAAGTTTCTTAAACTAACTCCACTCGGCTTAGTTAATGCTATTGGTGCTAAGAAAGCTGATACTATTACTAAGGACAACGAGGCATTTGAACAAGTAGGTTCATCCTATGGGGGAACTCTTGATACAGTAGATAATGCCCTTACTAAGAGTGGTAAGAAATATGGTTTGTTTAGTGGTAGGGCTAGGAATAAAGCAAATGAACAGATACATAATGCCCAAATGCAACAGACAAAGATGGGTAATATAGCTGATGAAGCACAAATGGCTTTTCTAGCTTCTAATAATCCATTACTAGGATTAGGTACTCAATTACAACTAAATGGAGGTTATCAGCAAAGTGCTGTAAGAGCTGGTAAATCTGGACTTAAAATGGATAGAGAATTTGCTAAAAGGGTGGTTAAATTATCCAAAGGTCAGAAGGAGAAGAGGAAGAAGATTCAAGAAGAGGTTAGAATGGAGGAAGTAGCTGGATTCCAAAAGGGTGGAAGTGTAGATGCTATAACAGGAGCTGCCCCTAAAGTTACTTTTGAATCTTGGTATAATATGATTCCAGAGGATAGAAGAGATACTACTTCTTATAATCTTAGAAGGGCTTTCGAACTAGCCCCAAGGGAGGAATTGGAAGCATGGAGAACATCTAGTATATCTGATTTAAAAGCTGGGAAGAATCACCTAAATTCGGTATACTTAAACCCTAAAACTGGAATTTATGAGTTCATGAAGGCTAAAGACCATCCAACTCTTAAATACGAGTTGGATTGGTACAACTCTAATGACCCAGAAGCTGTCCAATTTAGGAATAACTATGACTTAGATAAGTCTGGAGACTATTATAGATATGTTCCTAAAAAATTTAAAAATGGTGGAGCTGTTAATGTAATACCAGACGGAGCATTACACGCTCATAAGCACCATTTAGAGGATGTAGATGGAAAGTTTGAGGAAGTAACTACTAAAGGTATTCCAGTTATTACTGAGGAAAAGGGCGGTGATATAAAGCAACACGCTGAGGTAGAAAGAGAAGAAATCATCTTTAATCTTGATGTTACTAAGCAATTAGAAAAGTTAATGCAAGATGGTTCTGATGAGGCTGCTATTGAAGCAGGTAAGTTACTTGTACACGAGATTCTAGAGAATACAGTTGATAACACAGGATTATTAAAGACAGTTGAGTAATGAAAATTGAAATAGGAGACAAGGAATATAATGTGACTTGTGCTAGAACTGAGGAGGAAAGAATCAAGGGATTACAGGGAGTCACAGAACTAAAAGATGATGAGGGTATGCTATTCTTCTTCGAAGAACCTCAGACTGTAGGATTTTGGATGAAAGATACTAAAGTTCCTTTAGATATTATCTTTATTAGTGAAGATATGGAAGTAATATCAGTATATCAGGGAGAACCTGAGAATGAGAATATAGCCGAAGAAGATAATGTTAAGTTTGTATTAGAGGTTAATCAAGGCTCTGGAATTGAAGAGGGAGATGAACTCGATATTGAAGAGGATGGGGAATTGCCTAAGATGAAGGTAATTGCACCTGACGGTTCTACTCAAATGGAATTAGAAGGTGGGGAGAGAATCTTTAGTAGAAAGAATACGAGAACATTAATTAGAATGGCTAAGAGGGCTTCTAAATCTAAAGAAGATAAAGATTACAAAGCATTAGGTAAGAAGATGTTTACTTATCTAAAGCAACAGGACGAAAGAGAACCTGAATATGTAGAAAAGAAGGATTAAGAAAAAATAAGGGCGATACCAGTGAAATTAATCACCAGTATCGCCCTAATTGTTTATATGAAGTAGTTTTCCTTCATTATGTTTTTTACTTTTTCAATAGTATCATCTAAATTATCATTGGTTATAATATAGTCAAAGTCCATATAATCATCCAATGCGGTTTCAGACGGATGGTTATCTACATATCCTGTGTCTCTGTTCACTCTTATTAATATACCACCATGTTCTCTGATAGCATCTGCTTCAGACGGAAATCTTACATCCGTTACAACCCAAAAGTCATCTTCTAAGGAATAGTTGGAAAACAAAGCATCTACCCATACATTAGGCTAATGTTTCTTCCGACCTCAGTTCCAAACTTCTGTAGTAATTCTCTATATGTATAGAATCCTCCCTCTGGCTTAGCAATAGTACTATCTGACATTTTGAATATATTATCTTCAAAAGCTTCCACCTTTACATCAAGTATTACAGCTAAAGCTTGTTTTAGCTTATCTGCAAATGCATGTTTTACCCATCTTTCATCTAATGCTTTAATTATTTTGCATATAGTATCTTTACCACACTGTTTCTTACCAGAAATTCCTATTAACATTATCCTATTCTTCCTTAGTTGGGTCTATATAATCCCAGATTGGCTTAGTAGCTCTAGTAGCTGCCACAGTATTAATTAAACCCTGATACAAAGACTTATCTCCTGATATTACACTTGAGAATGTATCTACTGTTCTGTTAAGTGTTTCAAATGAGAATGGAGTCCATTGTGTTCCTCGTCCAGCAATAGCATCAAGGAAGTTAAAGTCATAAGCAGAGTTGGTAAGTATCTTACTACCAAGAGATAAAGTTGTATTTATTACAGCATCATTCATGGTATCATTACCTCTCTCCTTAATATCATCCTTAACAAATTCTGCCAAAGAGCCGCTGACTACTGCCCCAACGAATAATAACATGAACAAGTCATAGAACAATTGACGTAAATTAGACCTATACGCCCTTCTAAGATTCTCATCTTCATTATTCCAGATGTCATTAGTCATTAGTTTCCATCCCTCTCTTATACTACCCTTTTTATAAGAACCTACTACTAAGTCATTTAAAACCTTAGTGAAGGTCAATAAGATACCTTCCTCAAATCGTCCTTCCCATTTATAAAATGGAAATCCTGTATCTTCAGTAGTTGCTTCATCTGTAAGCTGTCCCTTATCATCTAATTTGTGATAATACTTTTGACCATTCTCTTCGTAGTGGACTAGTCTACCCTGCAGTTTTATACCTTCAGGGGCTAGATATTGATTCTTCTTAGAAGACCAATATGTACACATTTGGAAGAATAGACCTCCAATTAGAGTACTTTGAAACATAGATTTCTTCTCATGAGAATAATATCCATATATAGAGTCAGCTAAAGCCTTATGGCTCTCCGATTGTTGAACGGTGTATGCCTTTGGTAGAGCATCACCCACTCTGAATAATGAGCCATCTGCATTCCTAGTATGCTCCTTAACTAACTGGTGTGCCATAGTGTAGTATAGTGCTTCTTGCTTCTTGTAATCGGGACTAGATGTATTACCATTAGCATATGCACTAAATCTACTATCCTTCTTCCAATCATAAACTAACTTACCATTCACCACAGAGTGTGCTTCCCAACATCCGTCACCTCTCATTTGTGCTCCGAATATAGTCATTCTGTTATAGAAGTCAGGTCTTGATGCAAATCTAAATGCTGAAGCCCAAAAGTTCCATATACCTGCTTGGTCTGACTTTATCTTATCAGCATAAGTGTTCATGTCCATATCATTAAGACCATATTGTTCATTTAATAGCTCCGACATGGATTTGGTATTACCATAATGGATAGCATCAGCTATAGCATACTTATAAGCCTTAGTCATATTCTCCTTAGTAAAAGCTAAACCTCCGTCTGGTTTTCTTATTACCAATGATATATCCTTCCAGATCCATCTAAATGCTGATACATTTGAACTGGAGAGAATGCTAATGCAATCTTTGATGCAAATCCCATCAATCCTCCAGTTATTGCTGCTAAAGGTTTACGGTCGTCAGAAATTAGAGACTGATTAAATATCTTGTTTCTAACGTAGTCACTTAAATACTTTAAATCATCTTCAAACTTATCATTCAGAATAGTACCATGTCACTTAAATGGATAGCTAGAGCTTGAAGTGATGGGAAGATTTCATCTAAGTGTTCCTTAGCTGAGTATGCAGTAATATGTTTAAGTAACAGGGTTTCAAGGTTTGCTTCAAAGAACTCTGGTTTCCTGTCCTCTATTAGACTTAGTCGTATCTCTGAACCCTTTTCACCAATATCAAATGAGTTGGTCATCTCCCACAGCTCACCCTTACGGACTTTCTCAATTTTAACGTCAGTTGGGTCTAAGAAGCCCTCTACCTTTGTTTTAGCCCTTTCTACAGCCTTCTTTGGATTCCAATCCTGGAGCTTGTCTTTTATTGCAGATAATAGTCCCTTACTTGAGGCAATAGATGTAGCATTACCAGCAGCTAGAGGTAGCCTGTAATATCTAACATCACCTGACAACCTTAGTTCCTCTAATTCCTCCTCAGTCATATTCTTAAATCTGTTGGAATTAACCGTTTTAAGAAAATACTTCAGAAATTTCCTCTGTGCCTCAGATAGCCCAGTTGTCGGGTCGTCTGGATTCTTTAGTAGTATATCGCCATCGTCTGTATATACTATCATATCTCTATATAGAGTAGCCTGATTGCCTATTGTCCTTTCCTTTAAATAGGTGAAATTCTGGTCCTTCTTTAATTCATTGACTAAATTTCTGATTTCTCCCTGAGACCTATTTACGGTATCCCTAATATTCTGATAAGCCACAGTTACTAAAGAGGTCAACTTATTTAGGATAGGACTCTTCATATTACCAGGATTATCAAGATATGTACCTTCCATACCAGCTTTCCATACATAAATTGATTCTAACCACTTATCATGGTCACTAAGCTGCTGTCTGAAGTCAAGACCGTCTATCTCACCAATAGCCATTTCTAGCATCCTGTATACTTGAACGTGAGGCATACCTATTACATCATCGTTAGGTCTAGTATCATTAACGTTAGGGAATGCTTCCAAAAACTCTTTTCTAAGGTTAAGAAGCTCTAGTCTAAGCTGAGTTGGGTCGCCAATGCAAGCATCTAGAGCACTGGTAGATTCAGTAAACTTTCTCCACTTCTTGTTTATCTTAGTATCATCCTTAACATTAGATATAATCTCCCTAAACCTGTTATAGAATATATCATACCTATTCGCCATCTTAACAGCAGCATTTCTTCCCTTCATATTATTTACGCCAATAGGAGACAGCTTGTCCAACTCATTGAAGCAGTATAACAGCTGTTATTGTCTGCAGATATACCCTCCTCTCTAAATGGGTTATATACACTAACTTCTCCTACTATAGCATTCTCCTCAAACAGACTAGGTAAATTATTAAGCACTAACATAGCTTCCATTAGTTCTATATTACCATTAACGCTTTCCATCATCAAAGAATTAGGTTTATTCTGTGATATAATATCACTTTCGAATGCTCCAGTAAGACCATGTCTTCCCTTTACTAACTCTCTAGACCTTTTTAGCATTGATGTACTAATTTTCACTACATCTATTTGATTGGTAAATTTATTTCTAAGTAGTATACATCCTAGATATTCTGCAGGTTCACAGTCAACCACTTCCCAATTACGGTTACAATATCTAGACATTCTTCTTTGAAACCATCCATTAACTCCACTAGGATTGTCTGGAATTTGTGCTTTTGTAAACTCATAGTACGGATTCTCATCCTCTATAGCCTTTATTAAACCCTCCTTAATAACTTGAGTAGTATTTATCTTATTGTTGGCTATACTATTCATCCTTCTTTTCACCTTTACAAATAATTCCTCATATGTGTCTCCTTTAAGAGGGTATCCATTGCCTTTTGGAGAGTATACATATTTACCTGTTTCAGGGTTAGGCTTATCACCCTTTCCTTCTTTTATAGTTTCAGCTACCATATCATCCGTGATTTCTCCTGGAACGCTATCATATTTAGGGAACCACTTTGACATTACACTGGTTACAGTTTGGAGTAAGTTTTCCGTTGTAGCTTTAGTAACAAACGGTGCTGGAAGGAATTCGTCAATATTCTCTTGTATATTAATATTTGTCTTAATATCTTGAGTCAAGTCTTCTACATGACCTGAATATTCTTTTATACCACTATATACCCAATCATCACCTTCTCTCTTAAAATCTGATAGTTTGAATAGGAGCTACAAATAGCCTAGAACCGCTAGTGTTTATTCCATATTTTCTTAACAGGCGCTCATACACACCTAGCTGGTATTTAAAGGTTAAGATTTTAGCAGAATCATACCCAGCTTCAGAAGCAGTTCCCACATACGGTCTGGGTGATGTCTTATAGTCAATAATGTGAGCGTTTCCTCTTCCATCAATTACTAGTAAGTCAATAACTCCTAACAGCTTATTAGGATTTCCAGATTCTCCTATTTGAGAAGTAGTTCCAGAAACTGCAACTTCTGGAAGGTATATCAAATCTTCACCAAATTCTCTTTGTAATGATTTCTCTAGGTCTCTACAGTATTTGACGGTTTCTGCAATAACCTTACTTGGAACTAGCTTAGTATCTAATATAGATGGGAAATATGTGTTGATTAGGAAGTTATCATCTGATTCCCTTATATTTCTACCACTCTTTGATTCACTGAAATACTTTTGTATTGCCTTATGCAGTTCAGTACCAATTTTACCCTGAGCTTTCCATTTGTTTTCAATAACCTCTCTTGCTCTAGCAAACTCTTCATCACTTACAATAGGTCTAGTTTCTACTCCCTCGCCAAATATTGCATCAGCCTCCTCTTTGTCAAACTTACCTCCTGCCCATCTTGGCTTAATCTCCTTCCAATAATTTTCAGGTCTAAATTCTGGGAATAACAAATCCCCTTCTAAGTTCCTAAGACCTTGTAGAAACTTATTCACACCAATATATCCATTTCCAGATACATTAATGTTTTCAATATCATTTTTTCCATCTTCAACCTCAGAGATTATCTTACTTGCTTTAAGAGCCTCGGTGTCCATCTTTAAGTTCATTACAGAATCATAAGTCTGGATAGCTCTATTGCTTTTACTAAACACAATGTCTCCATACTTAGATACTAAATGTCCCCTTTCAAGTAAGAAATCATCTAATTCTAATTCAGATTGGAAGATATGTCCTTTGTAATCATAAATGCATCCCATTATCCACAAAATTCTTTTAGGTCTTTATTCTTCATTAAATCTGATTTAACGTTAGCTAATACTCTGTGAACCTCAGCTGACTTAACATTAAAGGTTCCTGAATATTGATTATTAGTTAGTGCAGAACCTAGATATTCAGACAGCTTTACTAAAGAGGAGTTGAATAGACTCTTTGTGTCCATAGTAGCTATACTCTGCTCCCCAAATAAGATAGAGTCTAACACTCTACCCATATTGTAGAATGTTTTATGCAGCACATTAACTGGTAACTTACTAATAATACTATCTTGCCCAGTTATATATTTTGAAAACTCTGACACCAACAATTCCTCATTTATGTCAGAATCTGTTCTGTCCTTATAATTTCTAGCCAGCAACGCTTTGTTAGGTAATTCATTCATAGCCTCCACCATTGAAAAATATAGTTGAGGGTCACTGTACCTAACTGAACCCAAGAATAGGTGTAACATTTCGTGCAATGGAGCATCAATGCTAGAATTATCTATATTAATGTATATATTACCATTGTAGACGAAAGCGTTAGTTGTTTTAGCATCATCTACGACTCCCTTCCATTGTTCTGAGGATAGTTCCCCGTTAGTAATGCTAACAAAATTAATACCATAGAGGTTTGCCAACTTCTCTAATATACTATTAAAGACTCCAACATTCCTAGAGGAAGATGTGGAATCATCAATGATTATTCCTCCCTCATATACATTGTCCCATTTATTTGGGCGTTTCCTAACTTGTATCGTAGACACCTCACTAGAAGGAGTTAGCTTAACCTCTAAGTCTCGATACGTGTTATTTATCCTAATATTAGCCTCTTTGACATCTGTTGTGCCAGTTTGAGAAAATATCTTATCATTCTTTACGAAACTCGTATCATCTATCGTTTTGACTGACAAAGAGTTATTCAGATAAGGTCTAGAGTCAGCCCCAGGTATCTCATCGAGTTCTGGATACCTACCAAATTTATCTACAAATGTAGATGTAAAAGCATTAAATTTAAATTCAGAGAGACCAGACATCTTCAACAATGTCTGGTACTCTACTGAATTTTTATTAAGACATACTGCCATATTAACAAGGATTGTCTAATAGTTGAGTTATGATTGCAGAATACTGTAAACCATCAATAGCTTTTACGTTTATGCCATCAACAACTCTGGTTACATAAGGTATATCTAAATCTGATTCAGAGCCACCTAGTGATTTAGCTAGACTCACTAGAACCTCCTTACTATAGGTTTTACCCTTATAGCTTATAGATTTTAGCTTCTTGTCAGCATCAAGATTAATTACAGAATTTGAGTCAATTCTTATGTTGTAGTCGTTATATATGTCAGCTGTGTCCCAGGGATTAGTATAGTTAGTGTTTTCAATAACCTTTGTATAATCCTCTAGGTTAGGACCATATTGACGCCCACCCATGTCTCCATTATCATAATCATCTCCAACCCAATCCATATAATCGGAATCATAGTCAAAATCTCCATCCACCTCACCAACGTCAGCAGAATTAGATTTCCTTACAAATAGATGATACTTCATATCTGCATTGTTATAGTCTCTAACATAATAACTAGTAGAATAGTTAGTATCCTCAATAGGGGCACACCACTTTTGAGCTTCTTCATAAGAGAAATCTACCCCCTCAACTAACTCTGAGTTAGAATCTAACACTGATGTGAATTTATGAAATTCTTCAACCAGCGGGGATGACTTTGTTCTAATGATGTCCTCAAAGATTGTAGTCAAAGAACTTTGAGAGACAGTGTTGTTAAAGTTTATCAGATTATAATAGAAGAATAAATCAGTCAGTGGATAACCTTGATATGTAGGAGCACCTTGTAATTGATTAAAGGCTCTCTTATATCTGTTTAAACGCTCTATTTCTGATGTAGACTTAGGCAACATATTAGTTGGTAAAGAATACACAAATGCAGAGTTACCACTAAGGGTTCTATCTAATCTAATAGGACTTAGAGATTGAATAAATTCATTAGGTTCTATATCCTTTAATTCGGGAATCACCACAGAATCCATCCACATCTTAAATGACTCATTACCCCATCTTGTTCCTAACATAATAGGGTATCACCTTGAGTAGTAAAGGTATTACCAATACTATTCATAATAGTTACACCTGCTGGGACTGTAATTACCTTTTCAGAAGTTTTCATCCAAGTGTTTCTAAGAGTCATATCACAGAATGATTGAAGCTTCTTATAAACATTAGACCTTTCCTTACTACTATAGAAGCTACCATCTTTGATGATTCTGGGACCTAAATCCCTCATCATTCTGTATTTAGACATAATCATGTAGTTACCTTCCATATCCATATGGAAAGTTTCTAAGTAGCCCCTGTAGTGAGGTACTGACCAAGCTGCATCTAACACATTGAATGAATGCTTTAATCCTCCATATAGAGCAATTAAGGTATTTCTATACTCTTCGTCAGACATGAATCTGCTGAAAGAAATTCTGTATGGATTACTTTCATCGTTAGTTAGATTCCTTAGCTTTGAGATAACGTCAGAAACTTTCATAACCATTCCATTAACCATTACAGTTGATTCCTTCTCTTCACCTGAAATCTCCCTTATTCTATCCTCGAAGATACTTTCAAATTTATCAATAAACTTAAATTTATCCTCTACTTTGTTAGGAAGACCCTGATTAAGAGCATATATACTCCTTAACCTACCCATTTCAGATGCACCCTGAACTAATTGCTTTATTGAATCAATGGCTCTGTACTGCACTCCCTCAGAGTTAGTGATTACATCATTGTTTATGATATAGACGAATCTAATATAATCAGATAACTCTTCTAGAAACTTATACATTGAAACCTTGTTCATAGATGCCTCCATAGACCTTATTCTCTTTCTTAAGCTATCAATCAATTCGTGACCTTTAGATAAGTCAGAGAGTCTATATTGTAACATCTTACCAATTACGAAGTCAGATGCATCTGTACCAGACCCAAACTCCTTCTTTAGTATAGAGATGAACTCAGGGTCTAATTCCCCAATGCTGGACCATTTTCGATATACTTAATAGCACTGGTAATTGACATACCATCTTTCCTATTAAATACATTAGAGTCCATAAGCTTAGAAAGGATACGAGCAGTTTTAGACATCATAGTACCAGCTAAATCATTTAAAGGAATACCAATAGCTGTACCATAAGTATATAATCCCATCATGTTAGGACCAGCATTGATTTTAGCCAATATCGGGTCTTTAGCATTATCAGTTGCAGCAGACATTAATGCAGAGAATACTAACTTAGCATCAGTGTCATTATCCACGTTCTGTAACGCATCTAATACTTCGGGATTTCTTACAGATTCTAGATTACTAGTATATGAGTTAGCTAACAGTCTAAAAGTTTTACCACAAACAACTCTGTTGAATAATAGTCCAGATTGCTTCATTACATCACCGCTACCTAGTGTAGTGTTATAATAATGGGTTAAACCATCATACACTTTAATAGCAGATGCAACTATACCAACGTTCTTCTTACCAGATTGAAAATCATACATAGACTCATACTTATTTACTACATTACCTGGAGTAAATTGTAGAGTTCTCTGACCTTCTGTTGACCCTTTAGCTATATCCTTTAACAATGCTACAGCATCATCAATAGATGATTGTGATTGCATTAAATTAATAGGATTATCACTAATCTTGAACATATAAGAAGATATGAAGTTCTTAATCATATCCTCTGGGTTACTAGAGTTCCTTACGTATAAATTGTGTCGGTCAATCAACTCCTTCATTTCGTTAAAAGGAAGCCTAGAACCTTTAGGGATATACAATTTACCACCGTTTTTCTTAATTATTCTTAAGAAGTTCGATAAAGATTGTATTGAACCTAAAGAATTGTCCAAGTCATATTCTGGCAGGAATAGAACTTTTGAACCACTAAAGTTAAACAATTTCCCTGAACCTACAAAATCATAAGCCCAATTAGTCAATGCTGTATCATCAGTCTCAACCAACTCTAACTCTTTATTTGTAGGGAATGGCAGCTTCTCAGATTCCACTAATGCACTCTGAGAACTCAAATTAAAGTATGGACTCCATCCAACATATTTACCTGTCCTGTCAAATGAATATCCTAACAAGGAAACTTTATCAATATCCAAGTCAGAACCTGTAGCCAAAACTGGAAGTAATTAACGTAGGCGGAGTTTGTATCAGTCTCGTCAAATCCCACTACTCTCATAGGCATAAATGATTGCATAGACTGGGCAGGGATACGAGCAGCTAGAACATCCAAAGATTTAATAAAAGACGTATGTAATTCAGCAGCAGAATCTCTGATTGCATCAATACTTGGGTCTTCTATCTTAGCTCTAGGATTGGTTCTTAACTTACTAATACTTTCTGAGTATAGCTTATTCACATAAGTTATAATATCGGTAGGGTCATTCTTACCTATATACTTGGCAAATCTACTCGCCACCTTAGACTTTGAGCTTAGTATAGGCTGAATAATCTTACTAATATCCTTACTCATAGCAGCACTATTAGATACCTTTATAGTGTGGTAATTAAATGAATCAATATAGAACTGAGTATTATTAGTAACAATTACTTCATTACCATTAACATCAGTGTATATTCTATCTGATTCATCAGATAGTCTGTGTAGCTTCTCTCCAGAGCTATTAACTCTGTAAAGCTTAGCTCCATCCCACCTAGTCTCAATTTCCACAGGAGTCAAGTGAGTATCTTTATAAACTCTCTTGTCTACTAGATATACGTGCTTACCATTTAACCTCTTCAGTTCAATGTCGAAATCAGCATCATTAACTTTACTTTCCCAATTTGATAACATTCTCTTTAGGAAGAATGTGTCATCATTTTTAATGGTTGCTAGACTATCACCTCTCTTCAGCCCAAATCTACTAGCGTAAATCTTAGGCATTATCAGCTCAAATGGCTGAGTTTGTAGAGAAGATTTATCTACTTGTACTATTGCCCCATTAACGGACACAGAATTAAGTGTACCATTACTAACTGCACCCAAAGCATTCTGAAGCTCTCTTCTTAGGAGTATTCTTTCTTTAGAGTCAGTGGTAGAGTAAAGATTTTTAACTACATCTAAATCCCACATATTGTAGAGGTTTCCATCTACGTCCTTGAACGTAAAGTTGTAAGATGCTAAATCACGACCTGCTGTAATGTTTTCAACAATACTAAATGGTATTCCCATTAGTTCGGACTGAGTTAATCTGCTTCTTAAATCCCAGTACTGCTGAGGAGTTTCTATAAATTCTGTAGATGTAGTGTCACCTACAGTAATTGTATAGTGTCTACCAAGTCTCAACTCTGACAAGTTAGTTATAGGCTTAGAGTTATACAATTCCTGTAACTTCTGAATTTCTTCATCATTATTAAAAGAATCATACATTCTATCACCATACAGCTTCCAAATCTTATGAGAAGGATTCAATACAGCAAGGCTACCATTAAATTGTAATCTAATAGCTGCCTTAGTTAAAGTAGACGATATAGCAGAACAAAGTCCATTAAAGATGCTTGGGTCACTAAATGGAATTACCCCCTCAACATTCTTATACTTTACCAGTTTACCTGCCTTAGTATCAGATATTAATGTATCCATAACAGCCTGCATAAGATTTCCATCTCTGCTAGTACTATTCTGAATAGACTTAACTATTGTGGAGATTATAGCATCCTTGAACTTAGTAGGGTCACTATCATCCATGTATTGTCTAAATCCTTCAACGTAATCGTTGATTCCAGCCTCAGTTAGAGCAAACATAGCTTCATAAACTTCTCCAGCTTGCTCTGAAGTGTAACCTCTAGAAGACAAAGCATTAACTACCTGAGTCATAATAGACAGCGTAGATTCATCAGCATTATGTTCTGCATCTAGCTGAATACCAATATCAGTAGTCTTAAACTTCATAGTCAGATATGGATTATCATCAAAATAAGCGTGCTTCAAATTGACATTAGCTGCACCTTGCTTAATAGCACCTGCTGTCACCACGTATTGAATAGATGCCCACTTTAATGGCTGAACCACATCTGATTGAGAAACAACAGAATCAGATATTTTAACTCCTACACCATTAACGGCTTTAACAACATTCCTTACTGAAACCTCAGATGGAATTAAACCATCTTCTGATTTAGAATAGGAGTTCCAGCCTCCAAACATTTGATATAAGCCAAAGTTGGTTGTTACTGGATAAAGAGTTGTTCCACTAGCTGTAACTCTCGGACCTTCTCCAGGTTTGGGAGTAATCTCAGCTGGAAGTTGTCTTACAATAGTACCATCAGGTTCAACTTCAGATTTAATAATCATATATGTACCATCCTCTGGCACATATGTAATACTATTAATCATATAAAATTTACCATCAGTTCCTTTGTAATAAACATCCTCATAGGGTATGAGATTGCCCTGGAAATCTACCAATACATTATCATTAAACAGAGAACCCTCAAACTCCCATGTTTTGCCCCACATCTTCTTTACCATTCTCTGATAGAACTTGCTATTTCGCATAGTAAAGTTGGTTAAGGCAAATCCAGCAGTTTTAATAATACCACCAGTAGCACTACCCTCCTTATAGAAGTGAATAAATGGTTTCTTATCCACACCTACCTTAGCACCACCAAGAGAATTATTCTCCAGATACATTGTCTCAGGGGATACAAATGTACTACCATCATATTGCTTAACACCATGTTCATCATGGTCTCCCATAGGATTATAGGTTGGGGCGGTATCATCCTCAATTACAGCAATTGTATACTCAGGTAATATACCATTTATCAGACCTTGAATCATAACTTGCTTGGCAGCTGTATATGATACATTTCTCTTATGCTGAGCAATATATCTTGCAGCTTCTTCTACTAAGTCATTCGGACTTGAAGTAGCCTTCTTAGCTGGATGATTAGCATGAGTTCCAACGGTAGAGAGTACGTACTCTTGGCTAAGTAGATAGTCTATTACGTTAAATCTAGCCAAATCAGGATGTAATTGTAGTTCTCCTCCTCTTATCTCTAAGAATTTAGAAAAACTAAATCCAGGAGTCCCCCAATTATAAGTTATTCCATTCTCAGTGTAACCTCCTATGGAATATAGGTCTGACCATTTAGTAATGTCAAAAGTTTTACCAAAATTGGTATACCTAGCCAATATTACTCTTTTGGTAGAGAACTTTATCCAATCCTTGTTCTTAGCTAGATATGCTACCTCTGGAGTGGTAAGAGCATTACCTCTTTCATCAGTGGTTTCAATCATGAAGTCATTGTCAAGTAGGTCAGTTAATAACTCTACCTCCTTAATCCTCCAAAAGTTCTCACTATTAGTAAGCTTACCAAATACTTCTTCTACGTTAAGACCAGCTCTAGTAAAATACTCTGGATTAAACCTATTAGTAAGAGATATTAAAGTTCTGTTGAATGATAAAGTCTTACCACCTTGGAATGATACTTCATCCTTAATTTCAAGGTCTTTACCCCTAACAATGTTTTGATATACTCTCAATACCTCTTCAAGAACCTTTCTTGAATCATTCCCATAGACTGTGTTCACTTCTGCAAAGTTAGTCATTGGGTTAAATACAGGAATTACCTTCTTGCTTGCCAACAACGGATACTGAACTGGATTGTTAAATACTAAAGAAGTATCAATACTCCTAAGAGCAGAGTTTAATTGTTCCCACTCTGAGGTTATAGAGTTTATTATCTTTACATAACAATCTCCAAGCTCCTTGTTTATAATAGCTATGGTTTCATCCTTAGTTAGATTCGCGTAGGGCTTGTCTAATCCACTAGTAGACTTTAGATTCTCAACCATGTGAATCAGAGAGGACTTATCTGAGATAACAGAAGGCAAGAATGCTGCATCTGTATTACCTACTATATTGCATAAATAATTACTTACAAATGCAGTATAGAAAGACTCTGACATATTGAAGTCAATGTGCTTCTTGCTACCTATTTTACCCTTGTACTCTCTTGACACTACCATTCCTCTATGAAGGAAAGAGCTATTTAAAAGGGAGAAGGCATTAGTGGCAGAACCTGGATTCATGCACTGATTTACCCATTGGTTTCTATAATTAGTACCAAGCATAGACATAGCAACTCCAGATAATGCACGACCCTCACCATCCCTAGCGATGCCACTTACATAAGCATCGGTAGTCATAGCATAGGCTGCCGCAACATCTTCCATTACTGGCACATAGCTAGGTAGAAGAATACCAATATCCTTAGAACCTCTCTTTATAGAAGTTAGATTCTCAACACCAAATACCTCTTCTTGTCTCCTTCTAAATTCCTGAGTACTAGTTTCCTTTGGAACTAGATTATGGGAGAAGTATGAGTTGAAGAAGATACTTGTACTAAGTTGAAGTAAATCACTAATAGCTGACTCGTACTGGATATTACCATTTTTTGTCTTCAGAGCAAGATAACTTTCAACTAAAGGTCCATCCGAAACAAAATCTAGATATAGGAACTCTTTAAAGAAAGGAAGTGCTTTTTCCCAATCTTCCTTACCATTAAAGGTTGTTAAAGGCTTTCCATCTCTAGATATTGAAAAAGCATTAGACCTCTTCGCCTTTGGGTTAAATTGAACAGATATATTTAACTCTGGTATCTGGAATCTAAACACAGAAACAGTTCTTAACCCTTCTTTTGCATCCGTAACCTTATCCTCTTCATATCTAGGATTATATTTAGCAACTTTAGGCTCATATTGTGTAGGAGCTGTAATACTTAATGCAGAAGAAATGCTTCTTTCAAGTTGATTTCTTAATTGTCTATTAAGATTATCTCTCAAAGTTGCTCTGACTATCTCCCCATCTTCGTTAATCCTATATTGCACAAAGTCAAGAGGGCTAGCAGTTGCTACTAGCTGACAGATGAATGAGTAATAGTTAGTGTCAAGAATATTATTCTTGTAAATCCCAAATAAGGAGTGCATATCACTACTAAAGATACCCTGTCTCAGTGAATACACTAGGTTCTTTTCTATACTCTTGAATCCTCTAAGTAACTCATAATTGCTATTGAAGAAAGACTCATCACTCAGTAATTCGAACAAAGCGTGATAGTTTTCAAGTACATTACCAGTACTAGCAGAAGATAGTAGTGTATAAAAGGACTTACCTCCAATTGAAGAGCGCAAATGCTCAAATTGAGGGTATTTAAGGAAGAACATTCCATCAAACGTGAGTGCAGGGTTATGAATATCAGGAGAATTAGCCAATCCCTTAATCTTGGATATGATATAATTGAATGCATCCAACTTAACCTTTTTATCAGCAACAGGTGTACTACTTCCCCAAGTGTATACAGGAGTAGTCTCAACCAGTAACTTAGTCACATCAGATACATGGTCATTCATATTTACATCCTTCTCCTTGTCACCCCAGTTCCTACTATTGTTTGCTCCAGTGCCAGTAAGAGAATATCTATCCTCTGGACTGTATTTAGGGAAGTTCTCATTAATTTTAAGAACCTTTCCCAACTTGGAACTAAGTAAGTCGTCGAAGTGATTTAGGATAACTAAGCTATTATAGGCTTTAATAAACTTCTTATCAATAATCCTATTTCTAGAATATATCCTTCTAAGGTCGTCAGCTGTGAAGTGTGAATGATGAAGAAATCTTTCACCTACAGCATTAAGTTCTCCTACTGCATTTAGATACACTCCATCCTTCCACATGGTAAGATTAGATAACTTCTCAAGAGCACTTTGGGCATCTTTAGATGGAAGTTTAGAATATACATCCTTTAAATAAGCAACCACATCTTGTAGAAGGGTTTCTTGGTAATTCCTAAGTGCCTCATTGATTTCATGTTCAGTTTTTATAACTTTACCAGCTTCTCTGTCTACAAGGAAACATTTAACTATATTATCGACAACACTAGCTTCCATTGCCGAAGCAATTTCAGTTGCAGTACCATAATTAGTTACTATGAATCCTCTAATTCTTTGTTTTGCATCAGCATTACCCTCAGGGTCATCTAAGGCATCCAGTTTTGTAGGATTTTCCTCAGCAGTATCATCAATATTACTACTATTGCCAGAAAGGTAAGTAGTCATATTAGATGGAACAACATCATGTAATGCTGGAGCAATCTCCATAACGAATGCATCAATAAAGTCCGCAAGGTCGGAGAGGGACGTGATGTCGTACCCCTCTCCAATCTCTTTCAGACTATTAATAAACATCGCCTTTCTACTAAATTCGTCTTTTTCCTCCCAAATTTCCTCTAATGTATCTTGTAATACATCTTGTAAATCTAAGTTGGAATCATTCTTGTTAAATTTACATTTACCCATGATTATAATTTAATTTTTATGGTTATTGGACATGAATTGTCAGTAGTGTTTAGACGAGCCTTTTCATCTTGCTTAGACTGCAAGAAATCTACCAAATTCTTAAGCATGTCTCTCTGAGACCCCTCGAATTGGTCGATTTCCTCACTCATCCTTTTTATCATTTTAGAAGTTGCTCTCATAGCATTAACTTCTTTATTAAATGCTTCCACACCCTTTGCAGATTGAACCTTACCAAGCGTGGCAAAGTTAAATACACTAAGGATGTTTTTATATTCTGCAACTTCTGACAGTGAGTTTACACTGAATGAAGTAAGCGGAGTTCCTGTAGTTGCATCCGCCTGCTTTATTAAGGTAATCTCATTATCACTTAGATTTAGCTCTGCACTAAAGATTTCATTCCCCAAAGTTAAGGTAAATTTGTGAATATTTAAACCTATTTGGGAAATATCTGAAACAACAGAGTTAGACACATCAAGGTTTGTAGATTTTGCACTTATATAGATGTCAGAACCTATAGGTATTACCAGATGGTTTGTCTTCCTATATGCGTCTAAAACCTGCTCCTTAGATAGTGTTTGTAAGGTATCTATATCCATTTCTGACATGACGGAAGTGGATGCCTTAATATTCATTGACTTAAAGACAGTATCAACTGTTGGTTTAGAAATTACTCCTATACGGGAATGTCCAGCCAGATACTTACTATTATCTTTACTGCCCTTAAAACTACCTTTATCAGTCATTTTATTGACTATTGTTTCTAGTAGTGGGCTTACATTACCATAAAATGAAGGACTGTCTATCTTACCATTCACCATAAATGGATTATTGTCAATAGAATAGTTACCTACATCATATACTGCATCCAATGCAATAGCATCTGTAGAAGACTTATCATATTGTATATTGTAGAATATTCCAGGAATCTTATTTTGACCTAGAATATGTTCTACAGAACGTAAGTTAGCTTCCTTAAACACTCTACTGGTATTATCAGCATTTGGCGGATATACGGAACCTAATAGATAATTTTGAAGAGCTTGTCTACCTGTAATGTTGGCATTCAAACCTTTAATATCCACTGGGTCATTAAGGATTGCCATTTGAGCCTTAGTATCTCCTTCTGCATTATTAAGCTTCCCAATTAACTGCATGATGCCTTCATATGCGGTAGTGTTGTAGTTTAGGTCACTTTTCTCAAACTCTGGTTGAGCAGATAATATGTTGATAATTCTATAAGCAGTAAAGTCATTACCTATTCTTTTGATAGAGTTCTTATCTCCAGAAACTATGCTTAGCAAGTTATCAAAATATTCCTTAACTGATGCTTTTGGAGGAACTACATATACTAGCTTTACCTTCTTCTCTACAGAGCCATCCTCAAGTTGTTTATAGTAATAAGTTTCAAGGTCTGAACCCTGTAACATTATATCATTGCTAACAAATACAAAAGGATGTCCTGGCTTGGCAAAATTGATAGTCTTTCCACCGAATGTATACACACCTTTAGGTGATAACTTTACTTTAGAGATGGTCATGCCTGGAACTTTCGATAATTCGTCGAGTGTTATCCATTTACCCTCATACTTCAAGTTTCCATTATATTCATAATCCATACCTTTAAGGACGTTAGTTATAGTTGGACCTTGTGATTTTAGTCCTCCAGCTAATGTCCAGTTATTGTCCTCTATGTAGAATATACCATTTGAGTTAAAGGTATATACTTTCAAAAAGTTCACTAGAGCACTTCCCCCCTCGATAGATGGATTAGCTTGTATAAACTTAATAAGTTCATTGAACCTATCAAACATAGTAGCACTAGGGTCTCTCCTTGAGATTTCATTATACTCATCTCTAATTGCCTTAAACTTATCATTCTTAAACACAGTTACAGGGTTAGGCAGAATGGCTAGAGGTAGCTCTAATACATCATTAGTGCCCTCTCCTATAATAATAGATAGAGTCTTCAATTTAATGTTCTTGCTCTCTTCATCTTCAGAGAACATATAACTTAGAGATTCTGAGCCAGTGTCTTTTCTAAACCTGCCCCATTCAGCATTATTGAAAGTACTTGCTGAACTCTTAAATGCGAATGTACAGTAGACATCATTACCCAGACCTAACAAAGTCTTGACCTTTTTAACAAGGTCTCCCTTGTCAGAGGTATTAAATATAATACTTCTTAGATTACCTATTACTTCATCAAAAGTCTCCTTGTTCTTTACTTGGATTCCAGGTAGTCTATTTAATCCGAAATAACTATCTAACCTCTTACTGTTCTCTGGAGTTACTATTAAATTACCCTTCTCATCAAATGTAGTTCCAGATTCAAATGTCGGGAATGTGTACATTAATAAGTCGAGTATAGCTTCAGTCTTAGTACTAGAGGTATGGCTAACACTTGTTGCAGGTACAGGGGGTGGAGTTGTATCCTCACTAGACGCCAAGGTCTTATCCCTTATATCTTTCTCGGTTGGAAGTCCGTTATTTGTGATAATCACTGTTTCCTTAGTACCGTCATCGGTTACTGTTGTAGCAGTCTCTGAGGTTAATCCCACTTCTGGAACTACAGTAACAGAGGGTATAGTAGTATCTTTCTCTCTCTTAATTAGTTCAGTGGGTTTACTGTCTAATGTAAGCCTATTTAACATATCCCTTCTTTCAGAGGAGAATGTTTTAATTCCATCCCTTGATAATTCACTGACACTAGTAGAAGAATCTTGAATAGAGGCTAATTGATTAGAGTTACTGGTTCTATAGTTGTCCTTAGTATGTAGAACGATGCTTCCCTGTATAGCTCTAGAGATACCAGTATAAAGGTCGTCCCAGTACTCTTCGTTTTCCAAACCAGCAGAATCATCAATTATATAATACTTACCTTCAAGACCCTGCGAAGAGTTACCTTGCTTAAAGTCTATTCTATCTTTATAAGTAGCACTTGAAAGTAACTTATATATTTCAGTATCAGTATCATAATAGATAAATCCTATCTTCTCATCAGGATTCATACTACTAATCATAAGGTCAATATCAGCCTTAACTAATTCTATGCTATATGGTACAGAACCATTTACGTCTTTACTATTATAGACTTTGGTTCCAAATAGTCCAGAATTGTCTTGGTAGTAATGCATCGTTATGTCAGAACCATAATTATTGCTTCTTAGGTCTGACAGAATACTCTTAAGATAGTTAAGGTTGACTGTTACTTGCTGATTATTGGCTCTCATTGATACTCCCAGCTTAGGACATCTCACAAAGTTTCGACGCGCTAGTTGTATAGTATTTCTAACATTTGTTCCCTTGAAGTTAATCAGGTGTCTACCAATAGCTTTACTTTGGTCAAAGTCTCCAGCCACAATAATCGGAATACCATATTTTTGAGCAAATCTATTAATCAAATCCATATCAACAACAGTATATCTCGACACCTCATCAATAAGGATTAGAGAAGGCACTTCAGAAATTTCATTAATTTTGAAGTTTGACCTTGTGATATTGTTGTCATCGAAGTATATATCATCACCAACTATTGATACCATAATATCATCCTTAGAAGATGGGTCTACCTCCTTAGAAGATTTTTGAGGATAATCCTTGAAATCTCTCCACTCTTGAGATACCCTCTTCATAAGGTGTTCTCTGTCTAAGGTGGTGGCGGACTCAAGATTTAGGTCAGCTTTTAGACCCTTAGCACTATCCTCAGTAGCATGACCAATCCAAACATTCTTAAGAACGTCGGGATGATATTTCTTTAACAATACTATAAGATTATTAAATACTCCAGTAGTCTTTCCACTACCAGGAATGCCCTCAATGAATGCAACCCTAGCAAATCTCGGAGAAACTAAGGAATCTAATACTCCTTCTCTAAGAATAGTTTCTGAGTCATATTTAGAGTTCCACTCAGCATCAGTCATAGAATCCGCGTGGTTCTTTAGGGAGGTATTTACAGCATCACAGAAGTTCTCTATTACACCTCCGTTAAGTATAGATGCATATCCCAAATAAGTAGCCAATTCCTGAGTTGGAATAGGTGCAATCTTATCACTGATAATAGACCTGTATTCTTCATAGAAATCAGAAGCTCGAACTGCAGCTCTAGAGGCGATGTACCAAACTATAGCATTATCATCTATACTAGTAGACTTAGAGTTTAGAGATTCTATACTATCATTTAGGGTTATAAGTCCAAAGTTGTCAACACTAATAAGCTTAGACAGAGCTTCTGGATTTTTTACTTTATCGCTATTAGCTTTAAAGAAATCATATATGGCATCATCTAACTTAACTATTTCTGATTCAACTTGGAACCTCTCCTCCTTATTAAGATTAACCTTCTTAGCAGCAGATATTTCCTCTAATTTACTTAGACTACTCACCACACTCTCAAACTCAGCCCTTCCAGACCAGTCATTGGGGATGCTAAGAATAAATCTTTTTATCCTATCATAGATAAGTATATTCTTATTGTTAGCAGTTCTAGTTTGTTCCCCTAATTTCTGAGCGTTGTTAGCGGCAATAATTTTTTGGAATGTTTTAAGACGTAGTTCAATACCTTCCAAATCTTGCATCATTGCGTCAGCTACATTTGATTGCAGTTCAGCAAGGTTAGCCTCAGAATCTAACTCATTTATAGTAACATTCATACCATAAAGATTAGATAAATCAGCGTTGTCAACTCTAGCACTAAGTAGCTGAGCCTTAAATATGTTAATCACTGAAAGAGCTTCAGCAATTTGGTCTAACCTCTCATTATTTAAGTTAAAGTTGGATAGGTCTTCCATATGCTCCTTTAAAGAAGCATCTGTTTCTTCAAGAATACTTGATACTTTAACATCTGAGTCAGTAGTGCTTAAAGAGAATTGGTCTAAAAGTTCAATGATATTTGAATGCTTCAACTTATCAATTTGAGCTTTAGCTGCTTCCATCTTGGTTGCATCTATATAACTGTTCTCATCCCCATAGTATTCAGCCTGATTAATAAAGTACCAATATGCTGAATTTAGTACTGCTAAGTACTCTCTTTAGTTCTGGATTAATGTAACCTTGATTTATAATAGGCTTAGTGATAGCCTCTATGTGAGACACTAAGAACTTACCTACCAACTTGTTATACTGCTCCGCTTGTACCTCTGCTGTATAATCCTCAGTTATTGGAGTATTTATAATATCGGTGAACGTAGACTTCTCAGATTCAGTCCCAAAAGTAGCTAATAATGCTTATAATACCCATTGATGAATGTACATTAAACTGAGACATCTCTTCGGAGAATGACTCTGAGTCTTTGGTTTCGTTAAGTCTATTAACATACTCATTCAATCCTGATTGTAAGACACCTAATGTAGAGTGTAGATTTTCATCAAAACTTTCATAGTATTTTAAACTATGATTTTGGAACAGTGGGGCAACCACTTTAGCTATAGACTTATGGATAGAAGCTGCAGTACGTACTGCATCTTTAAACCCAGAGTTCTTCCATCCCTCATACTCCTTAGATATTTCCCCTAACTCGTTTTTCGGAATATCTGTTACTTTCTTACCAGTTTTATTCTCAGCATACTGTATAAGAGTTGGAGATAGATATGCGCTACTAACAGCGGTAGACATCTCGAATAAAGACTCATATATAAGCTGAGGAGCTAGTTCTCCTTTCATATATGCCTCTTTTCTCTCAATAGCTGCTTTAAGTTCTCCTTCTAGTCTACTTCTCTCAGCCTTAGTTGCTTCATCCCCATTTTCTTTTACTTGTGCATCTGTGGGACCTCCATTTTCCATTCTTTCTTGAGTTCCCCCAAGAGAGTTGAGCTGATTGGTCAAGGTCACAATCTTCTCGCAAACACTGTTATAATCCTGTAGGTAACTAGCAGCTACACTACTATTTCTTAGTGCAGAAAACCTAAGGTCATTAAGTGTTTGTGTGTCGAAGAAAGCATCATCACTAATAGTAGCTCCTTGTGCAGCTAATGTATCAGTAACAAATTTAGCTATTCTCCTAACCTCAGATTTGGCAGCAAGGTCTTGATTATCAGAGTCTGTACCCTGTGCCATATTTTCTTACCATCTACACCATCTACAAGTTTAGTGGCAGATAAGTACTTGTTTCCAAGCTCCATCTTATTTACTAGCTTTAAGAAATCATTCATTTTACCATTTCTAGCCATATAAACAAGTTGTTGCATAGCTTGTTTGCTGTCCATACTTCCAAGCTGCCTAGCTGCCCTAAGATTAGGTAAGGCATCAAACATAG
>ENA-OQAZ01000032-OQAZ01000032.1-human-gut-metagenome-genome-assembly--contig:-NODE-32-length-57518-cov-4.436654_pt1 | contig 57518 bp, 62 predicted proteins | sample MGYA00242737_ERZ504531 | MGnify/ENA primary metagenome ERZ504531 (study PRJEB26092, sample SAMD00036244) | human gut metagenome | host: Homo sapiens | study: EMG produced TPA metagenomics assembly of... | reverse complement strand
CAACATGGGAATGACCCATCATATAACTCCGTTCATTTTCTTTTCCTTCTTTCTTAACTATGATTCAGATGCACTCATCAAATAAATAGATCGCACTCTGTTTTATGTTAAGAGTTTAGCACTTCATCAGCTAAATTCAAGAAGATTTTATATAAATTTTATATTTTTTTAAGATTTTGGATAAACATATTGCACAAGAGGGTTTTTATTGGTTTTCTTTAATCCTCCTGTAGAATGTAGACTTTGATAATCCGGTTGCCAATAGAGCTTCTTCTAATGGAATTTCTTTCTTTTGAAAACGGGAAATAATTTTCTCAAGAAATTTATCATCGATCTCTTTTCGCTTTCTTCCCTTATATTTTCCTTTTTCCTTCGCCAAAGCGATTCCCTTTTTCTGTTGCCGTTTTCTAAGCTGCTCATCCATCTGAAACATTCCTTCTAATACAGGCATCCAGCTTTTGTAATCTTCAACGTTCAGATTAATTTTTTCCTGTTTTGATTTTAAGCGAATTCCATAATGCATTAAGCGATTCAGCATCTTTACACAGGATCTTGAATCAGTTCCCAAAGAAGAAATATTTTCAATAATGATTTCATCCCCATATTGTCCACTCTCAATGCATGCTTTCAAATCTCTGGCATTTTCCACTTTTTTACTAACAGCTTCTTCTCTTGCACGCTCTACGATCAAATTATCGATTGCAGCACGAAGATCTGTCCTGATCAACCACTCCAATCTGTCATAATAGTCAAGTCCTACACTGTCTAACAGTTCCCATAGATCTTCTCTGGAACTTCCGGGCGTCCTCTCTGTAATAAATACCGGCACATAATTAACTCTGTAATAATGATCCAGACGTAAATCCATATCAATCCCAGGAATTCCCTGAAATACTCTAGTAGAAAGCGTATCTATAATCGGCCAGAATGGAGAAATAATATATTGAAATTCTTCATTTTCAAACTCTTCATACGTGATCCTTCCAACCTGAATCTTTTCATTTTCCTTTGTAACAGCTTTAATAATTCCACTATTTCGATAAATTGGTACTTCCTTAATCGGTGTCGTGTATTCATTTCTTGCAACCCAATCTGTTCTTACATATGTGCTCATATAATATTCACCACCTCAATCTGATATCATAACAAATCATCTGTCACCTGTTAATTTCTCAAATGGATTCTCTATCATCTTCTGATATCGTACCAACAAAATCTCCTTATAAAATCTTTTTCTTATCTCTGAAATTTCATCTATTGAATCAATCATTTTTTCAACGTTTGTCATATTAATTCTTGGCTTTATTCTAATTAGTGCCTCATTGCATTCTTTGTAATGTAAACTATTGATCAATTCATAATACGAACTCTTCTGCCCTTTTAATAAAATCTGTGATGTCGGAAATTGATAAACTCTTTTCTTCATTTCCTCTTTTGATTCCATTATTTTTAAAAGTTTTTCATCTGTATTCAGGCGTGGAAATAAAGAAGATCCATTATCGTAGACCGGAGCCATACGATACCGATTATTTTTCTTTAAAAAACCCCAGTTTGAACCATGTCGGTCAAAATTTCCAATCCAGGCATCGATCAAATACATATCCCAAAAATGCCGCACTGTCTCTTCTACATTAGTAAGCTTCATATTCTCTTCCAACATGAGCATGATATCTTCATATGTGTATTTATATCTTTCTCTGCTTTGTTCTAAAGTACTGTCTCCCACGTCATTAAACGGCACAAAAATTTCATCACCACCAATAAAATCCTTCATCACCACCACAGGCAGACCATCACATTTACCTAGAAATGTTTCCTGAGCTTCTATTCCTGCTATTCTAAAAAGGTGTGAACCGATATATTCTGATAAATAACTGCAAGTTAATCCCTGTGGTGAATTCTTTGCATATTTCACAATATAAGGCTCTCCCTGAATCAAAATCCCTTTTTTTCTTTCAGCACCTGTATAATATCGACCACTTGATTTATATTTTGAATAATCCATTTTTCTTCACACCTCTCTTTTTCCCATCATAACATTTTACGTTTTGTAGTGTCAATAGGGTGTATTTTTATTTTGATACTTTTCCCAAAAAATAAGCTGTAAATTGTCAACTCGAACAATCTACAGCTTTCTTATTCCACATTATTCCGCATCAAAATCTGTCTCAAACACGCCTTCCGGTGTTCGCATTGTCAAAATCCCCAGGTTGAAATCTTCATCCTGAATCGTGATATGATACTCAAAAATCACATCATCTTCGAACTTGGATAACAATACATAACTTCCATTCTCTTTTCCGTCAATCTGATCACAGATGTCATTGTATACATCTTCTCCGGAGATTGCTCTCGGATAACCGCTTGCTTTAATTTTTGCTTCGATTGCTTCGTATAATTCTTTCATTTTCTTATTGTCCTTTCTGTTGTCATGAATCACTCTATTATTTTGACCAGGTCGGTTCTTCATCTCCTGTATAATTAAACCGTCCGTCATTTTTCTCTTCTAGTGCTTTAATCATATGATATGTATACTCATTATACGGTGTCGGAATTCCAAGTTCCTTTCCCATACGGATCAGTGCACCTGAAAACATATCAATCTCTGTGTGTCTTCCTGCATCCAAATCCTGCAAAGTAGAATAACGCGCAGATGGTGGTACTGCACTTCCACGCCCGGAAGACGCCTCAGTCTTACTCAGATCGATTCCTTTCGCATGTGCAATTGCTTCCAGTTCTCCTTTCAGTCCATCACTGATTGCCTTCATATGCACACTGTCACGGTAACATCCAACTCCCGCGCCGAGAATTGCCTGTGGCAGATTGTTACAGACATTCAGCCGAAACTTGCTCCACATCTCTTCTCTTGCATACTCTGTCGCCCGGAAATGGATTCCGGTATCCTTGAACAGTTCTTCGATTGCCCTGATGCGATCACTATCGTAAGGTGCAGTAAGTTCGCCAAAAATAATTCCGATTGTTGTCTCAGGATCAAAATGATATCCATCTTCTTCCTTATGTGAAGCGACCTTGATCACTGCCGGAAGAAGATGCTCCACTCCTACTTTTTCTGCAATAATCTCTTCACTGTCTACCCCGTTCATCAGACTCATAATTATCGTATTCTCCGTGGTTGCTTTCTGGATACTTTCCAATGCCGCCGAAAGTGAGCCATACTTCAATGCAACAATCAGTAAATCGACAGCGTCTGTTTCTCCGGGATTCCATACTTCGGGATGGTATATTTTTCCGTTAATTGTGCATCCATTCTGTTTCAGTCTCTCTGCTCGTTCTCCTTCTGCGATCACTCCAAGCTCTATGTCATTTCTGCTCGATAATCCCCAGATTACATAAGAGCCTACTGCTCCGGCACCGAGGACTGCCACTTTCTTAATTTTCATTCATTTCTCCATTTCTTATCTGATCAACACTTTTTTCCCTTCAAAAACAAAACCATAATGATGTATTCTTTCCTGCTCTTTGCACTATACAAAGATGCTGTTCGCAGTACTTTGCGAACAGCAATCACTCGTAAGTATTATACACTATCTTTCCCAAAAGAAACAGTACTATCTTACTCTTCCATCAGATCCGCTATCTGATACTTTGTCAGATCAACCTTTCCATCTACTACTTCCACACCGTCTTCTCTCAAAAGCTCTGCCTGTACATCTGCTCCGCCAAATGCAAATGCTCCGGCAAGCTCGCCTTTCGCATTCACAACACGGAAACATGGAATGTGATCCGGATCCGGATTCTTATGAAGCGCATTTCCAACTGCTCTTGACATCTTTTCATTTCCTGCCATCTTCGCAACCTGTCTATAGGTTGCCACATGCCCTTTTGGAATCCGTTTTACAGCTTCATAAATTCTTTTTGTAGGACTGTCTGTCACAAGATCATAGCTCTCACCGATCATCCGTTCAATATCCTTGTCCGGAACAGATCCATCCAGAATAATTGTGTTCCAATGCTCTTTATTCTGATGATATCCCGGAATTACCGATGGATACGCTGCACGCCAGAAATCTCTCCATCTCGAATCCGTCTTTACATTCAAATGGATCAATTCGTCTTTTTCGTAAATCCACAAAAATATCTTTTTCCCCGGCTTTACACGGATCACCTGCCATCGTTGGTCTTTAAAAGGCCTGTCTTCATAGCTGTCCGGGAAAGTTAATCCATAGGCAGCAGCTTCTTCTCTTGTTTTCATCTCATCTTACCTCTCATATTTTCATTTACGTAATTATTTTCCAAACCGGAAGGACAGATAATAGACATAATCATTCTTCTCCCTAAAATTTCCCTGCTCCATTTCTTTTACCGGAATTGCTTCCAATCCATCTTCTCCGTAAATCAATGCCATCAGACCCTGTTCTGTATCCCGCTGAATCGGAACTTCACCTTCCACTTGTGTCGCACTTCTTCCATAATATTCTCTGTTTTCTACATTTTCCAGAATCGGAAAATCTGTAGAACATTTAGAATAATCGTCTGCTATGATCAATTTCACTCGAAACAATTCAAAATCCGGTATCACAGCAATCACACCTCTTTTAGCCGATTCGATCCCATCATAGTCCAAATCTGCCACTTTACTTTTATTAATCAATTCTCCCGCCTGATACTCTGACAAATAAATTGTCAATGTCTTATACTCTTCTTTTGCATAAAAATTAAAAAGATATGCCCCATCTGCTCCCGACAATAATTCTGCGGTTTTCATTTCTGCACTTGTCCGGTCAACTGCTGTAATATAATTCTTCGGCTGCATCACCTTATGAACGAAAACTGCTCCTAAAACCAGAACCATGATTACTGCAAATGTCGTTACCACTGCTAAAATGCTCTTTAAATTTTTCTGTTTCTTTTTACTATCTTTCGTAACTTGTATAATGTTGTCTTCTGACTTTTTTTCTACATTTTCTGCGTCAATATCCTCCCCTGCAAGAAATTCATTTATGCTGATTCCCAATATCTCACATAGTTCCATATAAACCGACACATCAGGTAAGCAAATGCCTCGTTCCCATTTTGATACTGATTTGTCACTCATATTTAATTTTTCTGCAAGCTGTTTCTGCGTCATTCCCAGGGCTTTCCGTTTCCCTGCAATATATTTTCCAATTTTAACAAGATCCATACATTTCACCTACTTTCTGTTTACACTAAGCATAAAGGATATTTTCCAAAATGAACACCCCTTTGGAGTAGAATTTGACACATATTCTCTTTTCTTGCATATTTTAAACGAGAATCTTATATCACTCTGGAGGATTTATGAAAAAGAAATTGATTTCCGTAATACTCGCTTCTGCTCTGACTGTTGGACTGTTATCAGCCTGCGGTTCTGATTCTTCCAAAGATAATGATGCAAATTCCAAAATCGACACAACAGAAACCGGATCCAACACAACCAAATCAGATATCAGTTCTGCTCCTGTCTCTGTGACATTGAACGAGGTAGCCCATTCTATCTTCTATGCCCCTATGTATGTTGCCATTGAAAATGGATATTTTGAAGATGAGGGAATTGAACTCACTCTCGTAACTGGTTTTGGAGCCGACAAGACAATGACTGCTGTCATCTCCGGTGAAGCTGATATTGGATTCATGGGATCAGAAGCATCCATCTACACATATAACGAAGGTGCTAACGATTCTGTCGTCAACTTTGCCCAACTGACTCAGCGCGCCGGTAATTTTCTTGTTGCCAGAGAAGAGATGAAAGATTTTAAGTGGACTGATTTAAAGGGGAAAGATGTTCTTGGTGGTAGAAAAGGTGGTATGCCGGAAATGGTATTTGAATATATTTTAAAGAAAAATGGAATTGATCCACAAACAGACCTCAACATCAACCAGGGAATTGATTTTGGTTCCACTGCTGCCGCCTTTTCAGAGGGAAGTGGAGACTTTACTGTTGAATTCGAGCCAAGTGCAACCGCTTTGGAAATGGAAGGAAAAGGATATGTTGTAGCCTCACTTGGTACTGACAGCGGCTATGTTCCTTACACTGCCTACAGCGCAAAGAAGAGCTATCTCGACAAACATCCTGAGATTATCCAATCCTTTACAAATGCGCTTCAAAAAGGTATGGACTTTGTTCAGCTTCACACGCCAGAGGAGATTGCTTCCGTGATTGCCCCTCAATTTCCTGAAACAGATCTTAAAACCATCACAGCGATTGTAAACCGTTATTATACACAGGACACCTGGAAAGCAGATCTTATATTTGAAAAAGAGAGTTTCGAGCTGCTTCAGGATATTCTGGAAAGTGCCGGAGAACTGGATTCACGCGCTCCTTATGAAAAACTTGTCACAACTGAATTTGCCAAAAAAGCTATGGAATAAATCATTTCTTGCAGAAGAAAACGCATTCCACTATAATAAAAAGGAAGCCAGACTTCTGGCTTCCTTTTTTCAAAAACGCAATAACAAAACAAATTACTTTTTTCGAAAGGACATTGTATTACTATGATTGATAAAAAACTGATTCCTTACGGGGGACTTAAGAAAGAACCATTTTCAGGTACACATCACGGAATGCGCTATTTCTTTCGCGGAGATGACGGAAAAAGCAGCACAACCTTCACCGTATTCATTTATCCAGAACCGTGGTGCTTTGAAGATACACCGGAAGAAGAGAAAGAACAGAAGACATTTCCGCTCTCCGATGAGGGAATGGATGAAGCCATTGCCTGGCTTTTCGAACGCTTTGAAACTGAGAAATCCAAATGGTTGAATGCGAGCCGCGATGCAATGCACATTGTAAATAATCAGACCTTCTGATTATAATCCCCAAACATCTTCTTCATATGAACATTCATAATATAATAATACATCGCGATCAGGAGCCTCCTGCCAGCACCCATGCACCGGGCTGGCCAGGCAAACACCAAGATAACTTCTCTCTCTTGCTGCGATCCGTGCTACCACACCTCTTCCGATCAGTTCAGCAACACCGGCCATCATCGGCAGCAGTCCGTAACCGAGTCCCTGAATTCCATTTCTGTAGATATTCACAATTGCAAGCGGAATGAAGAAAAGTCCAATACATTTCAGATAGATATCCACAGAACTCATGATAATATCCACATCCTCTGAGACAAACAGATAGGTCATGTATTTTCCTACTGTCATGATAAATGTTGCTGCTACCAGAGAGTAACCGATACCAAAAATCGTACACGCCTTGAAACCTTGACGGATTCTTGGTACATTTCCGGCTCCGATATTCTGTGCTCCGTAAGTTGCCATTGTTGTTCCCATCGCTACATATGCCTGTGTCACAACCTGCTCAATCTTACTTGCCGCAGTAAATGCCGCCACAAGCGTAGATCCCAAAATATTCAGGCAGACTGAACCATCATAGTTCCAATTGCCGTGATAGAATATTGCAATGCCATCGGAAGTCCGATCTTTAACTGGATCGCGCAAATCTGCCCGCCAACATGCCAGTCTTCCTTTTTCAGATGAAGAAGCGGAATCTTCCACATAATATAAATAAGACAGAGTACACCTGATATGCCCTGTGCCACTACCGTCGCGATTGCCGCTCCCGGTGCGCCCATCTGAAATACAATGATTAAAACCAGATCCAACACGATATTCAGCAACGCACTGATAATCAGAAAGTACAATGGAATCTTACTGTTTCCCAGTGCTCTTAAAATACTGGATAACAAGTTATAAAGCATCTGCGCCAGGATTCCTCCACTGATGATCATAATATACTTATATGCATCTGCAAAGATATCAGACGGCGTGTGCATCAGATGTAACAGCGGTTTCATAAATAACATAAAGGTAACCGTAAGGAACAGACCGATCAACAACGAAAGGATTCCTGCCCCTGCAACGGTGCGCCGCATCCCCTGCATATCTCCCGCGCCAAACTTCTGTGCTGTGAGAACAGTAAATCCGGCTGTCATTCCAACTACAAATCCATAGATCAGAAACATGATTGTTCCTGTGCTTCCAACTGCTGCAAGCGCTTTCGTTCCAACGAACTTACCTACGATCACAGCATCCGCCATATTATAAAACTGCTGGAAGACATTTCCCAGAAAGATGGGAAATGTAAAACTTAAGATCATCTTCATCGGGCTTCCAACAGTCATATCATTCTGTACTGATTTCATTTTGCTCCTCCTTTTCCGTATTTATCAGTGACTACATACATAACACATCCCTCGTTGATTACTGTTCACAAGAATTGTTTCGTAATCAACGGACGGGATGTGTTTTTGAAAAACGTGCTTATTATATACTAGTTTTTCCCTGATGTAAATATCCTGAAAAGGAGTTTTTACATTTCTTTCAAAACGTAACGGTTCACTCAAAAATCATCTATATGGGAAGATGCTATTCCAGGAACAGCACTTCTTCCTCCACCAGCTCCAGCGCATCCGGCATTCCTTTTTCCCGGATCTTCTCCTGATTCTCTCTCTGTACAAACCAGGAGATCACCGGCGGATCTGCCTCTTCATTTGCAGGTTTCAGATAATAATTATCTTCGAAGGGAGTGCTGCTTTACTCTCTAATAGAAATGGAATCTGATTCTTTCCACTTTCTCCCCAGATCGGGACAAAATCATGCGCACGATAACCGATATAGTTGATATTTTCTGGAATATTTCTTTGCTCTGTACGCAACGTAATCCCCCAGTCTATCAGTTCTGCGGTATGCTCATCCACATAAACTGCTCTTGTGAAATTCTTGCATCCGGTCAGACGCGCCGCTTCTTTTCTCTGTGGATTCTGGAACAATTCTTTCGTCTTGCCTGCTGCCACAATCTGCCCCTGGTCAATAATCAGCAGTTCTTCGCTGAATCGATACACTTCATCTCTGCTGTGAGACACCATGATCACAGTACCTTCGTAATCTTCAAAAAGTTCTAATAATTCCTGCTGCAGACGGTCCTTCAGATACATATCAAGTGCTGAAAATGGTTCGTCCAAGAGAATCACATCCGGTTTGTAAGCCATGATTCTCGCAAGGGCAACTCTTTGCTGCTGGCCTCCGGAAAGCTCTGCCGGGAATCGTTTTTCCAGTCCTGTCAACTGAAATTTCTCAATCATCTCACGCACACGCTTTGCATTCTCCTGCTTTTTCCCTTTTAATCCGGCGGCGATATTCTTTTCCACCGTCATTGTAGGGAAAAGTGCATAATTCTGAAACAGATAGCCAATGTTACGCTTCTGCGGTTTTAAATTCACTTTATTTTCGCTGTCGTAAACTGTCTTTCCTTCAATTTTGATCAATCCGCTCTCCGGCGGCTCGATTCCTGCAATACTCTTTAGTGTCATATCTTTCCACATCCGGATGCGCCGAGGATTCCGATTCGTTTAGAATCACTTTTAAAATCTATGTTCAGCTCAAATGTATTCAGTTTTCTCTGAATCTTTACTTCTATCGCCATCTCTTACCACCTCTTGACATTCTTCATTTTCTTGCCCGAGATCAGATTCATCAGAAAGATCACCAGGAATGCAATCACCATGACAATCGCAACCCACACGCCCGCTGTCATATAGTCTCCGTCCTGAATGACCATTGCAATCTTCTGCGAGATTGTTCCTGTCTTTCCCGGAATATTTCCGGCAAGCATAGATGTCGCTCCATATTCTCCGAGTGCTCTGGCAAATGTAAGAATCGTTCCGGATGCGATTCCAGGTCCTGCGGTCGGGATCACTACTTTCCAGAAGATTTCTGTATCTGACATGCCGAGTGTCCTTCCTGCATAGATCAGATTCACATCGATCTGTTCCATAGCAGCACGGGCATTTCTGTACATCAGCGGAAATGAAATTACTGTGGCAGCAATGATACATCCAAGCCATGTCTGTACTACTTTGATTCCAAAATTTTCAAATAAAAAGATTCCAAACGGTCTTCTCCTGCTGAAGATCAGTAACAGAAAGAAGCCGGCCACTGTCGGCGGAAGTACCATTGGCAAGGTCAGTATTCCATCTATAATAGCCTTTTTCCCCGGAGTTGTCTTCACAACCTTACGTGCCGCATAGATTCCCAGAAAAAATGAAAATATCGTAGCTACGATTCCTGTTTTTATTGAAATAAATAATGGGCTCCAATCCAAATTCTTCAGGATTTCCATCATTTCATCCATTCTATCATTCACTCTCCTTTACAACTATAAGAAAAGGGCTGTCCGAAACTTTTCATTTCTAGCTGCCTCTGCTGTTACTGTTCACACGATGTGCGACCAGCAACGCATCTCGCCATTTTAAATCGCCCTTGGCGATGGGGCGAGATGCATTCAAGTCAAAACACGCATCCTCCGTGTCAATCAGCAAAGTGATTGACAGGGAGTGAACAGTAACCCTCTGCTTCTATAGTAACACATCCGTTACTATCACACTATCTTTATTCTACATTTGTATCGAAGTAATAAGACTCAAATACTTTCTTTGCATTGTCTGACAGAACAAACTTGATGAAATCATCTGCTGCTGCGTTCTGTGCATCATCACCCTCATCATTTACTACACGTGCGATCGGATAGATTACATTTCCTGTCAGATCATACCCTACTGTCTGAAGAATATCGAGTTCGTCCTCGAATCCATATGTATCAGAGTAGTAAGTTGTTCCAACTTCACAAGATCCTTCCACTACTGCGGAAAGAACCTTGCTTACGTTGTCCTGCTCGCTGATCTCAAGTCCGCCAAGTGCTTCTGATACTTCTTCTGTTGTGATTGCTGAAGGATCATCCACCTTCGGAAGAACACCCATATTCATAAGTGCGGTTCTTGTATACTTACCTACCGGTACGCTTCCACCGGCAAGTGCAAAGCTTTCTGCTTCGCTTAAGTTATCAAGTCCTGTTACCTTTGTTCCGCTGTCTTTTCTTGTCACAACTACTACCTGGTTGTTAACAACATTCGCTCTTGTTCCGTCTACTACAAGACCATCGGACTCAAGCTGGTCCATCTGCTTCTGTGCTGCTGAGAAGAAGATATCACACTCATATCCTTCTTCAATCTGTGTCAAAAGTGTACCTGAACTGTCTGCATTGTATGTGATCTTTACGTTCGGATGCTCTTCGTTATACTGTGTTGCGAGCTCATCCATTACATTCTTTAAGCTGGCTGCAATAAATACCTGGATCTCTGTTTCTTCTTCATCACTGCCTTTGTTTTCAGTTGCTTCTGTTTTTGCTGTGTCGTCTGTCTTTTCATCGGCTTTGGATCCACATCCAGCCATAGAAAACACCATTACGGCTGCCATCATTGCTGCTAAATTCTCTTTTTCATCCTACCTCCTCCTGACAGGCGCCTTGTTCATAAAATTGTTCCTGTCTCTCTTTCTAAATGATGTTCTAATTATAACCGATTTGTTTTATTTTAACAATCGCTTTTTTTAAAAAAGTTGTGATTTACACAACTTTTTTTCATTAACTGTATTTTAATAATGTCATGTGACCGCTTTTTTCGCTAATATTAGCTTTCTTCTTTTCACATATTGCGTGTAAAAGACAGATCAAGATTCAAATATATCCTTATATCTCTTCTCTGCATATTTCACCACATCTTTTTCCAGCAGTTCATATTTTCTGAGTATGTCTTTCCCTGCTTCGCTTACATTGGCCACACCGCCATGCTTGCCTCCCGGACTTCGCTCTACGACGGTATATCCGAGTTCTTTCTCTGCACTTCTGATCAGGCTCCAGCCCTTGCTGTAAGACATTCCTGTCTTTGCACAGGCGTCTCTTACCGAACCAAGTGTATCGATCTGACGCAGAAGGAATACAATTCCCGGACCGAAGAAGTTCTCATTTTTCTCCAACTGAAGCTTCACTCTCGGACGAATTCTCCTCTCCTTTTCCTTCTCTTTGAAAATCTCACGGAAAGGTTCTCCCTGTCCGGAGTAAATCGCTACACCGTTGTCTTCTACCGGAACGAAAATGCGTTCTACATTCAGCACATCCATGGCGCCTTTAAGTCCACCTTCACCTTCATAAGAAGCAAACTGATCGATCATACTGCGATCCATCAGGATCGGATGTCCTTTTCGTTCTTCCCAGACAGGTACATAGACTTTCTCATGATCGTTTTCATTTTCTTTCGCTTTTTGCATCAACACACGTACGGTATCTTCTGTGAAAAGAGAAACTCCTGCCGGACAGAAGAAAAATTTCTCACAGCGCGGTTTCAGGTAGTTCATCCCTCGAACTGCTGACGTGATCATCTCTTCCTTCTCATAATCTTCACTGCGAAGGAATACTGCACCAAGCTTCGCCAGTTTCTTCTCCACCTGCTCCGCCTGGTATCCTGTGATCAGCACGATCTCATCCACGCCTGCTCTCTTGAAATTTAAATCATCTGACGCAGAACCTGGATTCCATCCACCGACTTCATCTTATCATAGCTCTTATATCCACCAGATTTTCCTGCTGCCGCAATCACTGCTCCTACCCGCATTTGCATTCTCCTTTCAGCTCACCGCTGCTATTTTTATTACTGTTCACACTATATGCAATCAGCAATTCTATCATTATGCCGTTCCGAGATCTTCTTTGCGATCAATATCCTGAAGTTCTCCCGCCTGTACCGGCACAATTTTCAGCGAATCTAAGTTTTCTTTCAATATCTTCTTTCCACCGATATCTCCATCTAACTTCAAAAGTTTATCAAAGAATCTCTTATCCCACAAGACCGGATTGCCATTTCTTGTTCCTTCTCCTGCACAAACGATCTTTCCCGGATTATGAAATGCTGTATTTATGATTCTCTGAATCGTGGATTTTTTTAATCTTGGCTGATCGCAGACACTGAACAGGACTCCTCGAAGCGGTGTTCCATTTTCATCCGCATCCTCGATTGCCTTTGTCAGACCGAGCTTTACAGAAAGAGAGATTCCCTTCTCCGGTTCTTTGTTGCATACCACCTTGCAGCCTGCTGACTCTGCTGAAAGTGTAATCTCTTCTTTTCCTGTCACTACATAAGACTTGAATCCCTGAAATGCTTCAAACCGGCTGATCGCACTTTCATACATTGCTTCACCTTCTACAACAGCTTTCAGTTTATCTGAACCGAACCGAACACTCTGACCTGCCGCCAGCAAGATCAATGCGTATTTTCCTCTGCTCTTTTCATAACTGCAGACTGCATCGAGCACACCTCCGCCGATCGCCCTTGCTTTGTCTGAGATTGTCCGGCAATGCTCCTGCTTTGCACGAGCATCAATATCTCCGATCTTTAGCCCCTTCGTCACCTGAACACCTGGCTGAAGCATTCCGCGAACGATACCGTCCATCAGCGCATAAACCGGCTCTCCGCCTGTAATTGCAACAATCTGTCCTTTTCGTACCAAATCGCCGATCACAGCCTTCGGTTCGATCACTCCATCTGCGGATGCTTTGATCAGACGCTCAATGGAATATCCTCCGACATTTCCCGGAACTCCGGTATTCGGGATCGCACTTCCGTCCCAGATCACATTACCCAGTGTATGTCCTCTCTTTGTCTCTACAACACAGTTGCAGTCTTCCCCGGCAGTAAATCCAGGTCCGACTCCGATCACAAATGGTGCATCTGTGATCTTTGTTCCGAGATTTCTCTTTGCAAGGATGGCATCCACGATTACATCCGGCTGAAACCACTGTATACATTCTGCCTTTGGATCAACGATCACAGGGATATCTCCCTGTTCCATGATCTTCTCCGCTTCTTCCTGATTCTTTGCCAGGCGTGCTGTCATATCTTCTACAACTGCCTCGCCTTCATAAACCGCTCTGGAAAATGCAACCAGTCTGCGGACCGTCAATGGCACAGCAATATCTGTCATCATGATCTGATGCCCTGCGCCATATAATCTGGATGCGATTCCTGTTGCCAGGTCTCCCGCACCTTTAATCAATATCTTCATCTCAATACTTCCCATCTATTTCCTGAGAATCTTCTATGATTCTCCGTTATTTTCTAATTTATTTACGTTCAAGAATAATCTCTGCACTTTTTCTACAATATTTATTACAGCATATAAGATGTCACAAATATATTCTTGATTCCATTCTCATACAAGCACTTTGCAATCTTACACGCTCTGTCTCGCCGCTCCTTTGTGTCTGCCTTATTCAGTACAACAATATACTCTGCCTGCTTTGGACAGCCTTTTCGCCCGCCCTGTTCATGACAGGCAAGCTTTATTATGTCCTCTTCTGTCACCTGATCTTCCGGCTGTTTTCCAAGAAGCTCTGCCGCCTTTTCACTTCGAAAGCAGATTTCTTCCAGCTTTTGATCCAAAGCGTCCATTCCGTAGACAGAAAATACATGTGTTGTCTGTGGCAGGAGCACAGGTTCTTGTTCTCCCGGTACTTTTAATGGCAGCATCCTTGCTCCGTCCGCTTCAACAAGTAATGGCACATTCCAGCTTTCTATCTCTGCCAGAATCAACTCCGGAACGCAGCTCATTTTCCCTTTTTTCGCTCTTGCCCCAATCCAGGCCTGTCCATATTGTTCAAGGCATTCCTTCACTCGTTCAAGCAGCTCGTTCCCTTTACTAATCCACTCTTCCTCTTCAGCCACACAACTCCATGGAGTCGTCTCTTCTCTCATATGAGTTGTTGTAAGAACAATTGCCTTTTTCCCCCTCAGCGCATACTCTTCTGCAAGCCTTCTCAATGTAGAGGTCTTTCCTCCCGCACCGACAGCAGCTATCATCGGACATTCTGTATAGTCAGGCTTTACTACCGATAAGAAAGAGTCTGCTTCACAAAGTCTGTCATCTCTGAAATAGCTTATCATTTTACAGATCCCTTCTTTCTATATTTCTGCGTCTTTTGAAAAGAAGATAGCCCACAGGCAGATGCCTGTGAGCTATCTATCTCACATATTATCACTCTAGTCTCACTCAATTTCCACCGGAGCAATCTCACATAAACCTTCTGCTATTATCTTAACAGATATGTGTAGTCCTTGCAAACAGTCTCCATTACTTTCTGAAGTGCTTCCGGAATCTTTGTCTCTTCTCCAAGTGTCCAGTCGAGGATCTCTCCACAGAAACGAACCTTGCAGTGTACTGCATCTTTATCCAGTACTGTGAATCCCTGATTCTTGCTGTCTGCCATATCGTTCTCATCCATGAATAATGTGAATTTATCCAGGTACGGAGCACTGTCGTATGGACAGAAGCTCTTACAGTTACCACATTCATTACACATGTAATCCACATGGATGATCTGATGTTTCTCCAGTCCCGGAACCTTGATTGCTACATTTGCTCTGTTCGGGCAAACTTCCTTACAGTTCTCACAGATTCCTGCACAGTTAAGACATCTCTTAGCCTCTGCGCTGTCTTCGCGTACGTCTTCGAGGTTACCCTTTCTCTCGTATACAACAGCTTCATCTGTCTCTGCATCGAAATCTCTTACAAGAGTCTCTCCGATCACTGCCTGAGCAGCTTTGAGACCATCACGGATACCTTCTACTACTGTAGCCGGTCCGCCAAGTCCGTCACCAACAACGTAAACGTTCTCTACGTTTGTCTCTAATGTCTCTTCATTTACAAGAGCACGTCCTCTGTCATTTACGTTGATTCCATTTGCCTCGTAAAGAGCAGTCGGAACTTTTTCACCAACAGCTGCGATCACTGTATCAGCCGGGATCTCTTTGAGTTCTCCTGTCTTAACAACGCCTCTTCTTCCAGAAGCATCCATATCGCCAAGAACCATAACTTCGCAGATCAGTTTCCATTCTCAAGTTTAACAGGAGAAAGGAGTTCCATGAATTCTACGCCGTCTTCTACTGCCATTACCAGCTCTTCTTCGTCTGCCGGCATATAGCGTTTTGTTCTTCTGTATACAAGATATACATGTTCAACGCCTGTTGTACGTTTTGCTGCTCTTGCTGTATCCATTGCTGTGTTACCACCACCGATAACTACAACGTTCTTACCGATATCAAGTTTTCCGTCATTTGCCTTGAAGTCAGCCAGGAACTCGAGTGCATTCTTAGCTTCACCCTGCTCAAGTCTTAATACTCCAGGTTCAGAAGCTCCTACTGCAAGGATCACTGTTGTAAATCCTTCTGCTTTCAGTGCTGCTGTATCTTTTACTTCTGTGTTCAGACGAACTTCAACGCCCATCTTCTCAAGAAGTGCTGCATCTTTATCAATAGATGTTCCCGGAATTCTGAATTCTGGGATCACGTGGCGAACAACACCGCCGAGAGCGTCGTTCTTCTCAAATACTGTAACTGCCATTCCGGCTCTGCGCAGGAAGTAAGCAGCTGCCATACCAGCCGGTCCTCCACCAATCACTGCTGCCTTACCTTCTTTTGTGATTGCAGGTGCTGTCAGCTTGTTCATCAGTGCTTCGTATCCGTTCTGAGCTGCCTCAAGCTTCATCTCACGGATATGTACCGGTGATTCATAGAAGTTACGTGTACATTTGCCCATACAAGCATGTGCACAGATTGTTCCTGTAATGAATGGAAGTGGATTCTTCTCTGTGATAACATCCATAGCTTCTTCATATTTACCAGCTTCTACAAGCTGCAGATATGTTGTGATATCCTGGTGGATCGGGCATCCTTCTTTACAAGGAGCGATGAAGCAGTCGATCAGCGGAACCTGTTTGTTGATCTTTCTGGACGGAAGCGGTTTTACAGCCTTTACATGATATGGGCTTGTCTTTGCTTCCTCAACCAGTTTCTCTGTCTTGGCAGCGTCGATACCTGTGAATACAACGCCTTCTTTCTCAAGAAGTCCTGCAATCTGGCAAAGTCTGTCATATCCGCCTGGTTTCAGGATTGTTGTAGCCATTGTTACCGGCCAGATTCCTGCATCGATGATTCCTTCGATGTTATGGAAATCAGCACCACCTGAATAGGAGATTCTCAGTTTTCCACCGAAATCTCTTGCCAGCATATTTGCTACGGAGATGGAAAGTGGATACAGAGATTTTCCTGACATATACATCTCTTCACTTGGAAGTTCATTCTGTTTTACATCAACCGGGAATGTGTTAGTGATCTTCACACCAAACTCCAGGTTTCTTTCCTGACAGACAGTGATCAGTCTGTTCAGCATCGGAACAGCATCCTCGTACTGCAGGTCGTCTTTGAAGTGGAAGTCACCGAATGCGATATAATCGTATCCCATGTCATCCATTGTCTTTCTTGCATACTCGTATCCAAGAAGTGTCGGGTTACATTTTATAAATGTATGGAATCCCTTTTCTGTGATCAGATACATTGCGATCTTCTCAATTTCTTCCGGAGGGCATCCGTGAAGTGTAGAGATTGTAACAGAATTACAGATATCACCGGAAATGCTTTCGATATCTTCTGCTGTCACTTTCTCGAACAGGTCAACATGCTCAAGAAGATAAGCCTTGCAGTGCTTGAAAATCTCTGAATCCTGTGCATGCTGCATTGTGTTCAGAAATGTGTCAACCTTCTCTGATTTGATTCCGGCAAGATCATATCCAACACTGATGTTGAACTGGAATCCGTCCATGCTTCCAAGTCCGAATTCTTTTGAGATCACTTTCAGAAGGAACCATGCTTTGATGTACTCCTCCATTGCCTGTGGAACAAACAGCTCTGTAGACCACTCACAGTTGTAGCACTCGTCATCAGCCTTGATACATGGTCTGTTGATGCATGCTGCAAGCTCGTCTCCGTCCATTACCTGAACTGTCTTCAGCTCGAAGAAACGGCTTCCTGTGTAGTAAGCTGCGATAATATTCTGTGTCAGCTGAGTGTTTGGACCTGCTGCCGGTCCGATTGGTGTCTCAAGATCGCGTCCGAAGATTGTGCGGTTGAACTTGCTGTCCGCATGATATGGATGACGCTCTCCAAATACTGTTCCATTCTCTTTGTACTCTGTCAATGTCCAGTTTAAAAGCTGTTCAAATGACATCGGTCTCATAATTTCACTCATACTTTTTACCTCTCTTTTTTCTTTTATCACGGAAAACCTGCCATCGGCAGGTTCTTCCGTAATGATTAAATCTTTGAAATCTCTGACAGATCATTCCCCAAGAACCTGTTTTTTCTCAAAGATCTGTTTCCTTTTATTTTGCCTCCGGCTTTGGATCTTTCGGAAGAACCAGATTCAAAATAACTGCAAATATTGTCGCCAGTACAACCGGTGATGATGCAAATGTGTTATTGATGATAGACTGGAAGTTCTCAAGTCCCATTGTCATTCCTAATCCATCGTAAATTGTTGATGTCATCTGATTTAAGCATCCGTTACTTAAGGATACACCCATACCGATTGCAATAGATAATCCTGCAACTGTTGTATTTCTTGTAGACATACCTTCACTTACAAGAAGCTTGATACCTGTCATCGCGATACCTGCGAATACAGATGCTACTGCTCCACCAAGTACACACTGAGGAATTGTTCTCAGAAGTGCTGAGAATTTCGGAATCAATCCTGCAATCAGAAGGATAAATGCTGAAAGTGAAAATACCTTTCTTGCTACAACTTTTGTAGAACCAACAATACCTACGTTCTGGCTGTAAGTTGCTGTCGGAGGACATCCGAAACATGCACTTACGATATTACTGATACCATAACCGATGATACCACCGTTGAGCTCCTGGTCAGTAGGAAGACGATCCATACCACCACTTGTTGTAGCGGAGAAATCTCCCATTGCCTGAATGGAATTGACAAGGAACAAAATCGCCAGCGGGATAATCGCTGAGATATCGAATTTTACACCGAAAGCGAACGGTTGTGGAAGCTGGAACCAACCTGCGTTTGAAAGTGCTGAAAAATCAACCATTCCAAAGCACAATGCAAGTACATATCCACAGACCAGACCGATCAGGATAGATGCAAGTTTGAAAAGTCCTTTTCCGTAATGGTTCAGACCGATTACGATTGCCAGTGTTACAAGGGATACAAGCCAGTTCTGCCAGGAACCATAAACAAGTGCTGCTGTCTGACCTCTCTGCTCTACGATCACTTCATATGTGTTCGCGGAGTTTCCTGCCATGTAGTTAATGGCTGTCTTATAAAGAGACAGACCGATCGCAAAGATAACAGTTCCGATTACCAGTGGTGGGAACACCTTTCTGATCTGCTTAATAGTAAGTCCAACGATAATTGCTACAATACCACCTACAATCATCGCGCCAAAAATCGTGTTAACATCCTGAGCCTGTGCTGCAATTGCTGTCATTGTCGGAACATAAGCAAAACTTACACCGATAATGACCGGAAGTCCGGATCCAAGATGGATCTTATTTCCATACAGCTGAAGGAATGTTGATAATGCTGCAAATACAAGTGACATCTGGATCAAGAGACCCATGTTTACGTTTCCGCCTGCATTATTTGCTGCATTTGCAACCAGAATTGCCGGTGTAACACATCCTACAACTGCTGCAAGTACATGCTGGGCAGCAAGCGGAAGTATCTGACCAAATGTCGGGTTACCATCCCACTTAAACAGTTCTTCGTTTCCTCTGCGAGGTGCTTCTGATTTCTTTTCTTTCATTATTTTATTGTCCTTTCCGGTTAGTTTTGACGAAATGTGCGATCAAAGATACTGTCCACATCTGTTATATATGTTAACATTAATGAACGGTATCCGTCAATCTAAGCCTAACGACTGTTGATACGTTTTCCAAGTTCGGCTGCTGCCTGTCTGCAGTCTGCCATAACTTTCGCTTCGTCAATCTCTGTCAGTCGTCTGTCTTTCATCAATACTTTACCGTTTGCAACAGTTGTCACAACATCGTGTCCAGTTACTCCGAATACAAGGTGACCATTGATGTTATTCTCATTCATTGGTGTCAGCGGATTGTAATTAACAATGATCACATCTGCTGCTGCGCCTTCTTCAAGAACTCCGAGCTTCTGGTCGAAATAACGTCCTGCAATCTTTGCATTGTTCTCAAACAGCATTTTCGGAACTTCTCCCCATGCTGCATTTGGATCGCAAAGGTGATGTTTATGAAGAATATTTGCTACTTTGAAGGATTCCATCATATCATGTGTATATCCATCTGTTCCAAGTCCTGTAAGGATTCCTCTGTGTACAAGTTCCATTGTCGGAGGGCATCCGCAGGCATTTCCCATATTGGATTCCGGATTATGAACAACCATTGTGTTTGTATCTTTGATCAGATCCATCTCATGTGGGTTGATGTAGATACAATGTCCAAGCAGTGTCTTCTCTCCAAGAATATTGAAGTCCATCAGACGGTCAACAATTCTCTTTCCATAATGTTTCAGGCAGTGATGCAGATCTTCAATTCCTTCTGCAACATGAATATGATAACCAACTTCATCCGGTTTGTTTGCTGCTGCAAGTTCCATTGTCTCATCTGAGATTGTGAACTGTGCATGCATACCCATCATTCCGGCGATCATTCCGCTGTCATCCTTCAGTGCATGACGAATAAATTCTGCATTCTCCATTACAGACTCTCTGGCCTTGTCTTTTCCATCTCTGTCGGAAACTTCATAACAGAGACAGGAACGAATTCCTGTTTCCTTCGCTGCTCTCTCAATTTCAAATAAGGAACCTTTGATAGCTCCAAAGCTTGCATGATGGTCAAATACTGTTGTTACACCGTTCTTAATAGAATCAATATAAGTAGCCATAGCACTTAAATAAGTATCATTCAGTGTCAGGTTTCTATCCAGTGTCCACCACATTCCTTCAAGAATGCTGAGCAATCCTGTTGGATTGTATCCATTAATAGCAAGTCCTCTTGCAAAAGAACTATAGATATGTTCATGAGTATTAATGAATGCCGGCATAATCACTCCGCCTTTTGCATCAATAAACTCTGCATCTGGATAAGCCTTCTTCAACTCATCTGTTGGTCCAACCTTACAGATTACTTTACCATCAATTGCTACTGCGCCCTCTTCCATATAAGGACATTCAGGGTTTCTTGTCACAACTCTACCATTACCTAAGATCAACATAATTGTAACCTCTCCTTTTTATGAATTTCTACACTTTGATGTTAAAATGCTATCCGCCTGTTATGTGCATTTCGTACATCAACGTCTCTGATACACATAGAATAACATCTAAATTGTCTAAATGCAACAAGAAATCTAAAAAAGTTTTTTGTTACCTAAAAATTTTTTAGGAAAGGTATTGACTATCGTGATTTTTATGATATTATGGGATTATGAAGACAGAAAGCATGTAGAAAGGCAGGTGGACATATGCGCCATACCTTAGATTTTCTTAAGCAGCTTGCACACGGACTTGCAATACAATTTGGAAGTTCCTGTGAGATTGCAATTCATGATTTGAAGACAAAAGATCTGGAGAGATCGATCGTGTACATCGAGAACGGACATGTATCGAACCGACAGACCGGAGATGGTCCTTCAGGAATTGTTCTTGAGACACTTCAGTCGGATCCGTCAACGATTCATGATAAGCTTTCCTATCTTACTAAAACAGAAGATGGACGGATCTTGAAATCGAGTACCTTCTATATAAGAGACGATGACGGATCGGTCTCATACATCTTCTCATTAAACTATGACATCACAGCTTTTACAGCTGCGAGTACAGCAATTCAGTCTTTGATCGCTACGAAAGACAATCTTCCGGATCTTACAGGTGATTCGCCACGACGGATCACACATAATGTAAATGAACTTCTGGATCTGTTGATTGAGCAGGCCGTTGCAAAGGTCGGAAAGCCAGTTGCAATGATGAACAAAGACGACAAAGTTGCTGTTGTCCAGTATCTGGATCATGCCGGTGCTTTCCTTATTACAAAGTCCGGCGATAAAGTTTCTTCGTATTTGGGGATATCGAAATTCACACTTTACAGTTACATGGGCAAATGACACGTATTAATTTAAGGAGGTCACTATAATGGAAACTATCAAATGGGCAGTAAACGAAATGCCAAAAACAGATGACTCTCAGCTTCAGGTAATGTCACTTGAGAATGTAGCGAAAGCTCGCGCATTCCATGAGAGCTTCCCGCAGTACAGTGTTACACCACTTGTAAAACTGGATCACATGGCTACATACCTTGGACTGAAAGAGGTCTATGTAAAAGATGAGTCTTATCGTTTCGGACTGAACGCATTTAAAGTACTCGGCGGATCTTTCGCAATGGCTCGCTACATTGCAAAGCAGACTGGAAAGGATGTTTCAGAACTTCCTTACAACGTTCTTACATCTGACGAACTGCGTAATGAATTCGGACAGGCTACTTTCTTCACTGCAACAGATGGTAACCACGGACGTGGTGTTGCATGGGCAGCGAACAAGCTTGGACAGAAATCTGTAGTACTTATGCCGAAGGGATCCACTCAGACAAGACTGAACAACATCCTGAAAGAAGGAGCGAAAGCTACGATCGAAGAGGAAAACTACGACGAATGTGTTCGTATGGCTAACGCTATGGCAGAGAAGACAGAGAACGGCGTAATGGTTCAGGATACAGCCTGGGACGGATATGAAGAGATTCCGGCATGGATCATGCAGGGATACGGAACAATGGCTAACGAGCTGATGATCAGCTTCATGAAGCTGGATGTGAGCGTCCGACACATGTATTTATTCAGGCTGGTGTTGGTTCACTTGCCGGAGCAGTTCAGGGATTCTTCGCTAACCGCTATCCGGAAAATCCACCGAAAGTTGTTGTTGTTGAAGCTGCGCCTGCTGCATGTCTTTACAAAGGAGCATGTGCTAAGGACGGAGCTATCCGCATCGTAGACGGAGACATGGTTACAATCATGGCTGGTCTTGCTTGTGGAGAGCCGAACACAATTTCATGGGATATCCTGAAAAACCACGTTGATACATTTATCGCAACACCTGACTGGGTTGCTGCCAAAGGTATGCGTATGCTTGCTGCACCTTTCAAAGGTGATCAGCCTGTTACTTCCGGAGAATCCGGAGCCGCACCGTTTGGAACACTTGCGTGCATCATGACAATGGATGAGTACAAACCGCTCAGAGAGCACCTCGGATTGGATGAGAACTCAAAAGTACTTCTCTTCTCTACTGAGGGAGACACTGATCCGGATAGATACAAATCAATTGTCTGGGACGGAAATGAGAGATAATCATTTCTCGCAATACAATAAGAAGAAACTGTAACACCAAAACAAGATTTTATTTCAAAAGGAGAAGAACAATGGATCTTAACAAAATCAAAGAGTATGCAAAAGGCTATGAGAAAGACATGACTGCTTTCCTTCGTGCTATCGTAAAAAATCCAGGAGAAAGCTGTGATGAGAAAGCTCACGTAGAGACAATCGCTGCTGAGATGAAGAAAGTTGGATTTGACGAAGTTGTCATCGACCCACAGGGAAATGTTATGGGATTCATGGGAACTGGCGACAAGATCATCGCATTTGACGCACATATTGATACAGTAGGTATCGGTAACATCGATAACTGGAAATTCGATCCATACGATGGATACGAGACAGAGGCAGAGATCGGTGGACGTGGAGTATCTGACCAGTGTGGCGGTATCGTATCTGGTGTATACGGAGCAAAGATCATGAAAGATCTCGGACTCATTCCAGAAGGATACAAAGTAATGGTTGTTGGTACAGTTCAGGAAGAAGACTGTGACGGACTTTGCTGGCAGTACATCATCAACGAAGACAAGATTCGTCCGGAGTTCGTAGTTTCTACAGAGCCTACAGACGGTGGTATCTACCGTGGACAGAGAGGACGTATGGAAATCCGTATCGATGTTAAGGGAGTTTCCTGTCACGGTTCTGCTCCGGAGCGTGGAGACAACGCGATCTACAAGATGGCTGACATTCTTCAGGATGTTCGTGCTCTTAACGAGAACGATGACGCTGACGAGACAGAGATCAAAGGTCTTGTTAAAATGCTTAACCCGAAATTCAACCCTGACTACGAAGAGGCTCGTTTCCTTGGACGTGGAACAGTTACAACATCTCAGATTTTCTACACATCACCAAGCCGTTGTGCAGTAGCAGATTCCTGTGCTGTATCTCTTGACCGTCGTATGACATTCGGAGAGACATGGGAGAGCTGCTTAGATGAGATCCGTAACCTGCCAAGCGTTAAGAAATACGGTGATGACGTTGTTGTTTCTATGTACAACTATGATCGTCCGTCCTACACAGGATGTGTATACGAGATCGAGTGCTACTTCCCAACATGGGCTATTCCGAAGGATCACAAAGTAACTAAGGCTCTTGAGAAAGCTTACACAGGACTTTACGGAGATCAGAGAATCGGTGCTGCTGACACACTTGAGATGCGTCAGGCTCGTCCTCTGACAGATAAGTGGACATTCTCTACAAACGGTGTTTCTATCATGGGTAGAAACGGAATCCCATGTATCGGATTCGGACCTGGAGCTGAGGCTCAGGCTCACGCACCAAACGAGATGACATGGAAACATGATCTCGTAACATGTGCTGCAGTATACGCTGCACTTCCACTGTCTTACGCTGAGTAATTCAGTATTTGCTAAAGCTTTTGCGTGTGATCACGCAACGTTTTCATTGAACCTATGGCGTTCTGACCTGGATATCTTCCGGCCGGAACTGCTTGGCTAATAAACCTAAAAACAAATAATTCAATTTAATCAGGAGGATTTTAAAGATGGACGCAAAATTACAGGGATATATTGACAAACTGAACGCACTCAACTTCAAAGAGATGTACAATGGTGACTTCTTCCTTACATGGGAGAAAACAGACGACGAGATCGAGGCTGTATTTACAGTAGCTGATGCTCTTCGTTACATGAGAGAGAACAACATTTCCACAAAGGTATTCGAGAGCGGACTTGGAATTTCTCTGTTCCGTGACAATTCCACACGTACACGTTTCTCTTTCGCTTCTGCTTGTAACCTTCTTGGTCTTGAGGTTCAGGATCTTGACGAAGGAAAATCTCAGGTTGCTCACGGTGAGACAGTTCGTGAGACAGCTAACATGATCTCCTTCATGGCTGACGTTATCGGTATCCGTGATGACATGTACATCGGAAAAGGTAACAAATACATGCACGAAGTTGTTGACGCTGTAACAGAAGGAAACAAGGACGGAATTCTTGAGCAGAAACCTACACTTGTAAACCTGCAGTGCGACATTGACCACCCAACACAGGCTATGGCTGATATGCTTCACATCATCCATGAGTTCGGCGGAGTTGAGAACCTGAAAGGCAAAAAACTTGCTATGACATGGGCTTACTCACCATCTTACGGAAAACCACTTTCTGTTCCACAGGGAATTATCGGTCTGATGACACGTTTCGGAATGGACGTTGTTCTTGCTCATCCAGAAGGATACGAAGTATTCGAGGATGTTGAGAAAGTTGCTGAAGAGAACGCTAAGAAATCAGGCGGATCCTTCAAGAAGACAAACAATATGGCTGAAGCATTCAAAGATGCTGATATCGTATATCCAAAGAGCTGGGCTCCATTTGCAGCTATGGAAAAACGTACAGAGCTTTACGGAAACGGAGATACAGAAGGTATCAAGGCTCTTGAGAAAGAACTTCTTGCTCAGAACGCAGAGCATAAAGACTGGGCTTGTACAGAAGAGCTCATGGCTACAACAAAAGACGGAAAAGCTCTTTACATGCACTGTCTGCCAGCTGACATCACAGGCGTAAGCTGTGAAGAAGGTGAAGTTGACGCTTCCGTATTCGATCGTTACAGAGATCCACTTTACAAAGAAGCCAGCTTCAAACCATACATCATCGCAGCTATGATCTTCCTTGCTAAATTCGAGAACCCACAGGAAATCCTGAAGAAGCTCGAAGAGAGAGGAATGTCCAGAATTTTTGAGTAAGTTTAAATTTCTCAGACAAAAATAGTTTCACAGTTACCTTAATTAGTAACTTATTGTACAGGCCTGAATCTTTCAGACCTGTACAATACCTTTACAGTAAATACGGAGGATCCTAAAATGGAAAAGAAAAAACGTATTGTCATTGCCCTCGGCGGAAATGCCCTTGGCAATACTCTTCCTGAGCAGATGGCTGCTGTTAAGATTACAGCACGCGCGATCGTAGACCTGATTCAGGAAGGCTGCGAAGTAGTCGTAGCACACGGCAATGGTCCTCAGGTTGGTATGATCAACAACGCTATGATCGCATTAACACATGAGGATGAGAAACAGCCAAACACACCACTTTCTGTATGTGTTGCAATGAGCCAGGCTTACATCGGATATGACCTGCAGAATGCCCTGAGAGAAGAATTGTTCAACAGAGGAATCCATGATATTCCGGTTGCTACAATGATCACTCAGGTTCGTGTAGATGCTGATGATCCGGCTTTCGAGACACCATCCAAGCCAATCGGTAAATTCCTTTCTAAGGAAGAAGCTGATGTTATGGCTGAGAAATATGATTATATCATGAAAGAAGATGCAGGACGCGGATACCGCCGTGTTGTAGCATCTCCAAAACCGCAGGAGATCGTTGAGATCGGTACAATCCGTACAATGGTTGACTCCGGTGATCTTGTAATTGCCTGTGGCGGCGGCGGAATCCCGGTTATGCGCCAAGGCAACCACCTCAAAGGTGCAAGTGCAGTTATCGATAAGGACTTTGCTAGTGCTCTCCTTGCCAAAGAGCTCGATGCGGACTTCCTCATCATCTTAACTGCTGTAGAAAAAGTTGCACTGAACTACGGAAAGCCAGATGAAAAATGGCTTGACGATGTGACAGTTGAGGAAGCAAAACAGTATGTAGAAGAAGGACATTTCGCTCCTGGTTCTATGCTTCCTAAGGTACAGGCAGCTCTTGACTTTGCTGAGTCCAAACCTGGAAGACAGTCACTGATCACACTGCTTGAGAAAGCAAAAGATGGAATTCTTGGTGAGACTGGAACAAGAATCCACCTGTAAAACAGAAAAATCAGATTATTGAATAAGTCAATTACTTAAAACTCCTAAAATAGAAAATGAAAAAACCTCAGAGAACGGTGCTGCAACACCCGAACCTGAGGTTTTTCATGTGTTTTATATGATTTTATTTCCTCTGACATATTTTGCTTTCACTTCTCTCTCATCAGCAAGATAAATCATTCTTTCCAAACGATCTTTCACACACATCTGACGGGAGGATTCAAGTCTGCTGTCATCTAATATAACAGCATCGAATTCATATCCTTCTTCAAAACTTCCGACTTTTCCGAAGAAGGATCCGCCACCCTTAGTTGCCATATAGAATGCTTCTTCTGACTTCAATGCCGGATATTTCTGATCGACAAGTCTCCAGCGCATCTTTGACATCTGAATTGCATGTGCCATTGCCCGGAAAAGATTCTCTGTCGAGCCTCCTGCGACATCACTTCCAAGTCCTACAGAAAGTCCTTCTTCCAGATAACGTTTTACCGGTGCAATTCCGGAAGAAAGATTCTCATTTGATTCCGGACAATGTGCTACATACACACCGTTCTCTTTCATTCTCTGGATTTCTTCTTCCGTACTGTATACGCAATGCGCCATAACCGTCGGTGCATCTGCTCCAAACAGACCAAAATGATCATATGCATCTCCATAAAACTCTGCATACGGACAAAGTTCTTTTACCCATTCGATCTCTGATAAATTCTCTGATAAATGTGACTGCACCGGAATCTGGTAACGCATCTGAACCATCTTCAGCATATCCAGAAGCTCATCTGTACAGCTCGGAATAAAACGAGGTGTCAGGATCGGCAGCGTATTCTTATACTTTTTATGCTGCACATCTTTCATCCACTCAACTGTCTCTTCTGCAGACTCTTGTGTACCTTCACGAAGTTCATCCGGTGAATTTCTGTCCATATTCACTTTTCCGACCATCGTGACCAGACCGCTTCTTTCCAGATGATCCATCAGAACAAGTGTCGATCTTCTATGAATTGTCCCAAAGACGCATGCTCTTGTTGTTGAACTATGTTTCAAGTTCTTGGCAAACTTCGCATACGCCTCATTCGCATACAATACATCCTTGTATTTTGCTTCCTCCGGAAATGTATTCGTCTCCAGCCACTCCAGAAGTTCCAGATCCATCCCTGTACCGCGGAATGTATACTGCGGTGCATGTATATGCAGATCTGTCATTCCCGGAATAATCAGACAATCTCCATGATCCTCAATTGGTTCCCCTCCAAGTCGGAATGGAAGTGTCTGATAGATTCCTTCTACTTTTCCATCTTTACACACAAGATAACCGTGTTCGCATATCTCAAATTCATCTTTCGTCTTTGTATAGATAATATTTCCTTTTAAAATTTTGATATCATCCATCTTTCTTATTCTCCACTCTCAATTACTACTATCATTTTAACTTTTTTCAAAGCGCCTATTTTACCCTTTCGAGCATGACTTCAACAACGCCGCCACAGACCATACCTTCATCCTCGGCTGCCTCTGCTGTCATGTCTACCTTGCATACCTGGAATCCTTCCTGCTCCGTACGGATCATGAGGAGTGCTTTCTGAATAATCTCACTTTCCACACATCCTCCACCAATTGTATCGATGATCCTTCCATCTCCGCATACAAGCATCTTTGTTCCTACGCCACGTGGTGCAGAACCTTTTCTGGAAATAATTGTCGCAAGCACTTTTCCACACTCATCTTCTTTCAGAATTTCTTCAAGAAGTTCACTGGAATATCCACCGCTCTTTGCACTACTGTTTTTAATCTGAATGATTTCTGCCATAATAGATACCGCGATCTCTTCCGGTGTCTCGGCAGCAATCTTCAACCCAATCGGCGTATGGACTGCTTCAAGCACCTCTCTCTCAAAGCCTTCTGCCTCCAGCTGATCTTTCACGATTGCAGTTCTTCGCTTGCTTCCCATCATTCCGACATAGGCTCTCGGCTTACTAAGGATTGTTCTGAGACAATCTGTATCATATCTGTGTCCTCTCGTAACGATTACAAACCATGTATCTGTATCGCCTTTAATCTTCTCCAGACCATCTTCAAATGGTTCGCAATAAACCTGATCAGCCTCTGCTCTTCTCGCATCATCGGCAAATTTCGGACGGTCTTCTACTACCGTCACATGGAATCCGAGCATCTTTCCCATGCGGATGATCGGCATGGATACATGCCCTGCCCCACAGATCACCAGCTTCGCCGGACGGCTGATACGCTCCTGGAAAATGCGCTCACCGCTTTCATTTGTAAAAACGCTGTCTGTATTCTTCGGTTCACCTTTTAACAGAATTTTCTTTCCTGCTTCAGCACCATCAATCCGAGTCTGTGCCCAAAGCTCTTCTTTTGCATCTGCAAGCTCAGCCTGCAGATTTACATAAAATGAATTCATTCCCCAATTCTCCTTCATCTTATTATTTTCCAAATCCACAATTTGGATAAGTACATACATCACAGTTCAGGCAAAGTCCGCCTTCTCCAAGCACTGTAAAATCTTCTACACTTAATCTCTCGCCTGCTGCAATTCTCGGAAGCACCAGATCAAAGATTGTTCTTCTTGCATACATTACGCATCCCGGAAGACCTGCGACCGGAATCTCTCCTTTATAAGCCAGCATGAACATTGCTCCCGGAAGTACCGGTGCGCCGTAAGTGATCACCTCATCTGTTGCATTTCTGATAGACAACGGTGTTCTGTCATCCGGATCAACGCTCATTCCGCCTGTACAGACAACGAACTCGACACCTTTTCCGATCCAGTCATTGATTGCATCTGTAACCATCTGTGAATCATCATCACAAAGTACGTTTCCAAGCACTTCCATACCCGCTTCTTCTAATTTCGCTTTTACGACCGGTGTAAATTTATCTGTAATTCTTCCATGATAAACTTCACTTCCTGTTGTCACGATTCCGACTTTCATCTGATGAAACGGAAGAATTGTGAAGATCGGCTCTTCCCCACAGAGCTCTTTCACATGATTCATCTTCTCTTCCTCGATCACTAGCGGAACAACACGCATGCCTACGATCTTATCTCCCTTTTTCACCGGGAAATTGCCGTGTCTGGATGCAAGCACGATCTGACCGAGCGCATTTACTTCATTTAATTTCTCGCGATTGATCTTCAAAAGGCCGTCGCACTGTGCAGTCAGTTCGATCTTTCCTTCTTTCGCCTCAGATGCATTCATATGCTCTCCCTGGCATACCTGACGCAGTACTTCTGCCGCATCATTCTCATGAAGCATGCCTTCCTGCTTCTCCCATACATAGAGGTGTTCTTTTCCTACAGAAAGCAGTACCGGAACGTCCTCTTCTGTCACTACATGTCCTTTACGGAAGACCGCATCCTTCACAACTCCCGGAATAATCTGGGTAATGTCGTGGCAAAGCACACTGCCGACCGCATCCTCTGTTCTGATTAGTTTCATCTTATCCTCTCCCTTTCTTTCCCCAAGTTTGTGCGGAATGCATGTTTCCTGCATCCCGCAATTTTTATTTTCTTATACTCTGCAAGCCTCAAGATCTTTCATCCATACTGCCACGCAGGCATCACTTGGCATTCTCCAGTCCCCTCTAGGAGAAAGTGCCACAGTACCAACCTTCGGTCCATCCGGCAGACAGGAACGCTTGAACTGCTGAGAGAAAAATCTTCTACAGAATGTTTCCAGCCATTTAAAAATGGTCTCTTTGTCATATTCACCATCAAATGTCATACATGCAATACGGAAGATCTTGCTCGGCTCATATCCAAAACGAAGCATAAAGTACAGGAAGAAATCATGCAGTTCGTAAGGTCCTACAAGATCTTCTGTCTTCTGCGCGATATCTCCGTCCTTCGGCGGTAGAAGCTCAGGACTTACCGGTGTATCAAGTACATCGTAAAGTACATTCTTAAGAGCTTCGTCTTTTGTATCATCCGCAGCATATTTTACAAGATGGCGAACCAGTGTCTTCGGTACAGAAGCATTCACTCCGTACATGGACATATGATCTCCATTGTAAGTTGCCCATCCAAGCGCAAGCTCTGACAGATCGCCTGTTCCAATAACCATTCCCCAAGTCTTGTTTGCGATATCCATCAGTACCTGTGTACGTTCTCTCGCCTGGCAGTTTTCATAAGTTACACTGTGATCTTCCGGATCATGTCCGATGTCACGGAAATGAATATTCACCGCATCTGCGATCGGAACCTCGATCAAAGTTGCTCCGACTTTCTTCGACATCTCACAGGCATTCTGATAAGTTCTGTCTGTTGTACCAAAGCAAGGCATTGTCACAGCAATGATATCCTTCTTATCTCTTCCAAGCATGTCAAATGCGCGTGCCGTTACAAGCAATGCAAGTGTAGAATCCAGACCTCCGGAAATGCCGACAACAGCAGTTCTTGCATTCGTATGAGCCAGACGTTTCTTCAGTCCCATTGCCTGGATCGTCAGGATCTCCTCACAGCGCTGTGCGCGGGTCTGTTCATCAGAAGGAACGAACGGCTTCTTCGGAAATGTTCTTGTCAAAAATGTCTTTGTCTCTTCCACGGTAAATGGAACACGTACCAGAGTCTCTTCATCCAATGGCTGAAATGTCGTATTCTTTCTTCTCTCACCTGTAATTCTCTGAAGATCGATCTCTGAGTAAATGATTTCATTTACATATCTACTGCTTTCTTTCAGCACTGTTCCGTTTTCAGCAATGATATTGTGTCCGCCGAAAACAAGATCTGTTGTAGATTCTCCTTCTCCTGCATTCGCATAAATGTATCCGGAAATCAGTCTTGCAGACTGTCCGGAGATCAGTGCACGACGGTAAGTGTCTTTTCCGATCGTCTCATCACTTGCGGAACAGTTGACGATCACTGTTGCACCTTCAATTGCCGCCTGAATACTCGGCGGAACCGGTGACCAGACATCCTCGCAGATCTCGGCTGCCACTACCAGTTCTTCCATTCCTTCTGCCTGGAAGAGAATCTGCGGACCGAATGGAATCTTCTTTCCTTCAAATGTAATCTCTCTCACTGTCTGTGGTCCCGGAGTAAACTGGCGCATCTCATAAAATTCACCATAATTTGGCAGGAACGTCTTTGTCGTAAATCCGATGATCTCGCCCTGGTTCATTGCCGCAGCTACATTGTAAAGCTTTCCATTCACTTCAAGCGGTGCTCCGACAAATACAAGCATATCTTTGTCGTTTGTATTTTCTGCAATCTCAAGCAATGCTTTTCTGGAAGCTTTCAGAAGTACGCTGTGGTCGAACAGATCACTACAGGTGTATCCTGTCACACAAAGCTCCGGAAATACAAGAATCTTCGCGCCATTTTTCTGTGCTTCTTCCATAGCATTGATGATATTCTGTGTATTGAATTCCACATCCGCAACGCGGATATCCGGTGTCGCTGCCGCAACCTTCACAAATCCATTTTTCATCTCATCTTCACCCCATCTTCTATTATATGATGTCAGGGCAAAAGCCCCGGCAATACTTATCGAGCCTGTTTTAACAATTCTTTCAATTCATCTACTGTATACTTATATGCTGTATTACAGAAATGACACTTCACTTCAATCTCTTTACCTTCATCGATCATTTCCTGAATCTCTTTCTTTCCGATACTGATGATTGCTTTCTCGATTCTCTTCTTAGAGCAGTTGCAATAGAACTGTGCCGGCATTGTATCTGTAATTTCCAGATCAAGTCCTTCAAGAACCTGCTCAAGCATCTGCTCCGGTGTATGTCCGTTATCCAGCATGGATGTTACAGACTGGATCTTCTGAATGTTTGCCTCCAGCTTATTAAGCACTTCATCCTCGATAAAAGGCATTACCTGAACGATAAATCCACCGGCGCATTTCACTGTATTATCTTTGTTCATCAGAACTCCAAGTCCGACAGAAGACGGTACCTGTTCAGATGTTGCAAAATAATAAGTAAGATCCTCTGCGATTTCTCCTGTCTGCAGGATCGTCTGTCCGGAATATGGCTCCTTGAGTCCATATCTTTGATGATCGTCATGACACCCTGTCCAAGTGCTCCACCGACATCAAGCTTTCCGTTCTTCGCCGGAAGCATCACATCCGGATTAAATGCATATCCCTTTACATTTCCCTTGCTGTCCGCTGTCACAGTCAGACCTTCGATCTGACCGGAACACTGAATCTGGATTGTCAGCATGTCTGTATCATTCTTCATCATGCTTCCCATCATCACTCCACCTGTAAGGAGTCTTCCCAGCGCTGCTGTCGCAACCGGACTTGTTCCGTGATGCTCTCTTGCCTCCTCAACCAGGTTTGTTGTCACTGCCGCAAATGCACGGATCTGTGCATTTCCTGCTGTTGCTCTTACAATATAATCTTTCATGTCTTATTCTCCTCGTCTTTCTTATCTATTCAAGAATTGTATCCAATTCATTTCCCGGATTCTCTGGCAACGATATAGATTCTCTCGCTCTTCTCTGTCGGTTCCTCGTGTGTAACTGCGTCATATGCCGCTTCAAAAACAAGCCCCCGAAACGTTCTACCAACTCTTTCATCTCTTCTAAGGTATACCCTCTCTGGTAATGTGTCTCCTGATATCTCCGATACAAATCTTCACTTGCGTCTTCCTGAATGAACAGAGTCAGATCATACTCATTGATCCGTTCTTCTTCATAATAGAAATTATCCCAGATAAAACTACATTCCCCTCTGTCTTCCGCGATCACAGTATCTCCCATGACCTCTTTATACTTATATACAGTATTAAAATCAAACAAAAAGACTCCCTTTGGATCCAGGTAGTTGTTCACCAGACGGAATACTTCTTCTAGTTCCTCCGGTTCTGTAATATAGTTGACCGAATCACAGACACTGACAATCGCCCTTACTGTTCCATATAATTCGAACTCACGCATATCCTGAAGCAGATAAAGAATGTCCTTCCCTGATCCATACGTTTCTCCATCGCAAGCTCCAGCATATCTTCTGAATTATCCACACCGATCATGTCATATCCATAATCCGCCAGCTTCTCTGTCATTGTTCCTGTGCCACAGCCCAGATCCAAAAGAATGCCATCCTCTATTCCACGGTCTTTTAAAAGACTGTGAATGTATTCGCCCCACTCTTCGTAAGGTACATTATCCATGAAAATGTCGTAGACCGCCGCAAACCCTGTATAAGCTTCCAACTGTTGACCTCCGTTCTTTTCTGTTTCTACATAATCCATTATATTTTACCACAAATTCTCTTTTTTGACATCAAACATTTCTACATTCTATTGTATTTCTCAATTTCCTGTCTCTTTTTCTAGAAACTCCTATTTTTGTCAAGAATTTTGAAACTTTTTCTCATTTTCGCCTCTTTTTTGTTCCAAAATCTACCATTTTTATAAAAATTTTACATTTACAACATATTTCCATAACATTTTTGCGTTTTATTCTTCCTTTTAGCACTTTAATATGCTATAATCATAAAGCTGTGTTAATAAAAAATTTTTTATATTAACAAAAGGCGCCGCTATCTGTTGTGGGGACAGCAGGATAGTATAGAAAACAAAAGAAAGGACATTGAAAAAATGGACAACAACAAGAAAGAATTCAAGCCGTATATTCCAGCGGACAAAGTCGTTCCTGAGTTTACGGTAACAGCACTCTTGATTGGTATCCTTCTGGCAATCGTATTTGGAGCTGCTAACGCATACCTCGGACTTCTCGTTGGTATGACAGTTTCCGCTTCCATCCCGGCAGCCGTAATTTCTATGGGAATCATTCGTGTGATTCTCCGTAAGGATTCTATTCTCGAGAACAACATGGTACAGACAATCGGTTCTGCCGGAGAGTCTGTTGCAGCAGGAGCTATCTTCACACTTCCTGCATTATTCCTTTGGGCTGAAGAAGGAAAGATTGCTTTCCCAAGCATCCTTTCCATCGCTATGATTGCCCTGTTTGGTGGAATACTCGGAGTATGCTTCATGGTACCGCTTCGTCAGGCTCTTATCGTTGAAGAGCACGGAACACTTCCTTTCCCAGAGGGAACTGCTTGTGCAGAAGTTCTTCTGGCCGGAGAAGAAGGTGGATCTAAGGCCGGTACAGTATTCGCAGGACTTGGTATCGCAGCCTTTTACAAATTCCTTGCAGACGGAATGCAGCTCTTCCCAAGTGAGATTGGACATGCATTCAAGAACTACAGCGGAGCACAGATTGGTATGCAGGTTCTTCCGGCACTTGGTGGTGTAGGATATATCTGTGGACCGAAGATCTCCAGCTACATGTTCGCCGGTGGTACACTCAGCTGGTTCGTACTGATGCCAATGATCGCACTGTTCGGTGGAGATGCTACAATCTTCCCTGCATCAGTTACAGTCAATGAATTGCTCACTATGCCAGGTGGTGGTCCGTCCGCTCTGTGGAGTAACTACATCAAATACATCGGAGCCGGAGCTGTTGCAACTGGTGGTATCATCAGTCTGATTAAGAGCCTTCCTCTGATCGTAAGAACATTTAAGCAGGCCATTGGAAGTATGAAAAAGAATGCAGGATCTGGAAAACAGCTTCGTACAGAGCAGGATCTTCCATTCCCATTACTGATCGGAGTTATCCTTGTGATCGCTGTTCTGATCTGGATCCTTCCATCTTCCGGTTAACCTGGTTGGTGGCCTGATCATCGTTGTATTCGGATTCTTCTTTGCAACTGTATCTTCTCGTATGGTTGGACTGATCGGATCTTCTAACAACCCGGTATCAGGTATGACAATCGCTACTCTTCTCTTTGCTACAGTAATCCTGAAAGTAACAGGTACTACAGGACTTACAGGCATGGTTGGAGCCATCTCTATCGGTGGTATCATCTGTATCGTTGCAGCAATCGCAGGAGATGCTTCTCAGGACTTAAAGACAGGATTCATCGTAGGTGCTACACCTTCCAAACAGCAGGTTGGTGAGATCATCGGTGTTGTTGCTTCTTCAGCAGCAATCGGATTCGTTCTTTACCTTCTGAATGAAGCTTGGGGATACGGAACAGAAAAGATTCCGGCAGCTCAGGCTACAATGATGAAGATGCTCGTTGAAGGTATCATGAATGAGGAACTTCCATGGGCTATGATCCTGATCGGTGTATTTATTGCAATCGTTGTTGAGATTCTTAAGATGCCGGTTATGCCATTCGCAGTTGGTATGTACCTTCCATTCTCTCTGAGTGCTGGTATCATGGCTGGTGGTATTGTACGTATCTTCGTTGAGAAGAAAAAAGGTACAGAGGCAGAGAAAAAAGCACGTACAGACAGAGGTCTTCTCTTTACATCCGGTATGATCGCCGGAGAAGGTATCATCGGTATCCTTCTTGCTGTATTTGCAGTAGTTAAGATTGATTCTAAGATCATTCTGCCATTCCACTTACCACAGGTTGGCAGTCTGGTGCTTTACATTGCATTACTCGTACTTCTGTACGTTGTATGTATGAAAGCTGATAAGGAAAAATAATTCAATGAAAAAGAAAGACAGTAAAAACTATCTTGACTTTATCCCGGAGAAGAATCCGGAAATTGAATATGAAACAGGTGAGGACGGTATTATTACCGTCCTTATCGAATGGAAGGGATTTTATCACAAGTTGGCTCAGCGCTTCTTCCGTCGTCCCCGTGTAAGCGAGATTAAGTTAGACAAGCTTGGAACTTTTGTGTGGAACTCCATCGATGATAAAAAGGATGTACATGCAATCTCTAAAGAGCTTGAAGCAGAATTTCCTTCTATGGAACAGCCGCTGACAAGACTGATCAAATACCTTGAGATCCTTCATGATAATCACCTGATCTACTGGAAAGGAGAGAAACGGAAATGATGCATACGATTCTGAAATATCTTCCTTATGTACTGCTCTTTGCAGTTGCTACAATGATCGTCTACGGATGGGGATTGTGGCGTACGATGAGACAGGGAAGCGATCTTGCTAATATGCTCAGTTCCAAAGGAATCTCCAAAGTCAAAAAGACATTGAAGAAAAATGGTCCTATGACCCGCACAGCTCTTGAACCATATGTGAAAGATCTGACGGCGAAACAGCCATTTATGCAGGAACAAATCAATGTGACTAATCCAAGACAATTTCTTGATTCAATTCTTCCCTATATGGTAAAGCAAAAAATGATCACTGAGGAAAAAGTGAATGGGAAAAATTGTATATCAGATCCGCAAGGATTGAAAACAAAAAGGATATCTGCCAGAAGTAATGATTACTCTGACAGATATCCTTTTTGTCTTTTTCATCTTTTTCCACTTTTTTTCCTTTTCTTTTTACACCAATTACACAGATTTATCGCATTTTTCCTTGACACGCCCCGCTGCGTGGGATACAATAATCTATGGTAAAAACAACACAACTACATCATTTCGGTAGGTGAGGTTACCACAGGGATTGGGATATTTGACATGCTTAAGCATTCGATAGGACCCGGAGATTGCTGCCGCGAGATTGTGGAGACACGATTAGTTGGTCAGCAGGCTGTGTCGAGAAGGCACAACCTAATGCAATTGATATGCCCTGTGATACTAAAGCTTGAACGATGCATTTTATAAGAAGTCAATACGACTCCGTCATTGTTCAGGCAATGATGGAGTTTTTTGTTTCTCATAAAAATACGAACAAGGGAGGTGAGGTTATGGACTCTGGTGCCAGTAGTTACCACATATGTGGCTCAATAGACAAAAATAAAATAATGCGAGGTAATTATCATGGACAAAGATATTTTTATAAAACTTCTGGCGCAGCGCGAATTCAAAGCTGTCAGAAGTATTCTCGATGTAATGAACGAAGTGGACATAGCCTCTCTTCTCTCAACTTTAAGTGATAAAGAACTGGCTCTTGCTTTTCGTCTTATTCCAAAAGATAAAGCTGCTGAAGTATTTTCCAATATGGACACTTCCATGCAGACTTATCTGGTAACAATGTTTACTGAGAAAGAGCTGAAAGAGCTCTTAGACGACCTCTATATGGACGATACGGTCGATATGCTGGAAGAACTCCCGGCAAACCTTGTAAAGCGAATTCTGGCTACCGTCAGCGCGTCAGACCGTAGCATGATCAACCAGCTGCTGAACTATCCGGAAGACAGTGCCGGAAGTATCATGACAACGGAATATGTAGACCTGCGTGAGGAAATGACTGTCGGACAGGCGATGGCACATATCAAGAAGACCGGAATCCATAAAGAGACCATTTACACCTGCTATATCACAGAACGCAGAAAACTGGTCGGTATCGTAAGTGCAAAAGATTGATGACAACAGATGACGATGTTCCGATCAAAGACCTGATGGAGACAGAGATCATCTCCGTGTATACACACGCTGACCAGGAACAGGTTGCACAGCTATTCACAAAGTATGACCTGCTTGCGCTCCCTGTTATTGACCTGGACGGCCGCATGGTTGGTATTGTTACATTCGACGATGCTATGGATGTTATGGTAGATGAGGCCACAGAGGATATCACAAAGATGGCTGCCATCAACCCTAGTGAGAAGACATATTTTGAAACATCCGTTCTTCAGCATGCAAAGAACCGTATCCCATGGCTTTTGATCTTGATGTTCACTTCCATCATCACAGGAACGATCATTACAAGATATGAAAATGCATTCGCAGCCATCCCTCTTCTTGTATCCTTCATCCCAATGCTGATGGATACCGGTGGAAACTGTGGTTCCCAGAGTGCAACACTGATCATCCGTGGAATCGCACTGGATGAGATCCGTTTTACAGATCTTTTCAAAGTCATGTTCAAAGAATTCCGTATCTCTTTGATCGTCGGTGCTTTTCTTGCTGTTGCCAACGGTGTGCGTATCTTTATACAGTATCATAATCCAGGACTTGCAGTTGTGATTGCCTGCTCCCTGATGGGAACCGTGATCATGGCAAAGCTGGTTGGATGTATCCTCCCACTTCTTGCCAAGAAAGTAAATCTCGACCCTGCGATCATGGCATCTCCACTGATCACAACACTGGTGGATACCTTCTCAATTCTGATCTACTTTAATATTGCGACAGTATTATTCCGTTTGTAATAGCAAATCACAAATGGATACAAAAATCAAAAAACATATAAACAAAAAAGTATCAGAAACTTTTAAATTTGCTTCTGATACTTTTTTTATTTCTTTTTATTAATTATCTTTCCATCATGCTGATCGACTCGATTCCAACGCTTCCGCTCGGACAACTTCAATGCTCTTAAATTCTTCCTTCATCAACTTCACAACTGCATCATTCTTTGTCGCAGTCTGTACAAACTCAACCAAAAGACTGTCTTTTCCGTAATCGATTACTTTCGCCTTAAATGTCTCTGCGATCTGAAAGATCTCAACTTTATCTTCCGGTGTACATTTTAAGACTTTTACATAAAGGATCTCTTTCATTCTTACAAATACGTCTGTAAAATCAATTACTTTAATTACTTCAATCATACGGTTAAGCTGCTTCTTGATCTGCTCAAATGTCTCATCATCGCTGACTGTTGCAATTGTCATTCTGGAAACGGTCGGATCTTCTGTTGTTCCAACTGTCAGACTGTCCAGGTTATAACATTTCCCGGAAAATAAACCGGAAATCTTCGAAAGTACACCAACCTGGTTTTCTACATAGAGAGAAATCCATCTCTTTTTCATATTATTATCCATATCTCTTCCTCGCTAACCTATATTTTCTGTTCTAATCGATTAACAATCCATGATCAAATCTTCAAGTGTTCCGCCCGGCTGAACCATCGGATATACAAGTTCTTCCGGATTGATAACGAACTCGATCAGTGTCGGTGTCTTTGTATTCTTCTTCGCCTCTTCAAATGCAGCTGCGATATCTTCTTTCTTCATAACACGGATTCCTTTGGCTCCGTAGCTCTCTGCAAGCTTCACAAAATCCGGTGTGTACTCCGGCATCTCCTGCCCGTTTGTTCTGCGGAAAAGTGCTCCTGATTTCAGGTTCGTCATACTGTAACGTTTTCCATAGAACAGCTTCTGCCACTGACGTACCATACCAAGATATTCATTGTTAAATACACAGAGAATCAATGGAAGTTCTTCCAATACTGCTGTAGCAAATTCCTGAATGTTCATCTGCATACCACCGTCTCCGGAGATTGCAATAACGTCCTTATCCGGATTACCAAGCTTCGCTCCGATTGCAGCCGGGAAGCCATATCCCATCGTTCCAAGTCCACCGGAAGTGATCAGCTGCTTGTTCTTTGTAATCTCAATATACTGTGTTGTGAACATCTGATGCTGGCCTACATCTGTTGCAATGATTGCATTGTCAAACTGACGGTTGATCTCTTCAATAATATCCTGCGGTCCCATATCCACACGGTTCTTCATTGTCAGAGGATGTTCTTCCTTCCACTCTGCGATCTGTTTTCTCCACTTCTTTGTCTCACAGTGCTCTACATATTCATTCATCTTCGTAACTGCCTCAAGCGCATCTGCAACGATCGGCACATCAACATGAATATTTCTTGAAATAGATGCTGTATCGATATCAATATGAACGATCTGTGCATTCGGTGCAAATTCATGCAGCTTACCTGTAATACGGTCATTAAAACGTGTTCCGATCGAGAATAAAAGATCGCATTCGCTGACTGCCATGTTCGAAGCATATGCTCCGTGCATTCCAAGGTTTCCTATATAAAGCGGGTGATCTGTCGGAACCGCACCGCGTCCCATGATCGTTGTAACAACCGGAACTTCTGTCTTCTCTACAACTTCTGTAAACACCTCATTCGCACGTGCAATATTCACACCGCCTCCGGCAAGGAATAACGGCTTCTTTGCCTTTTTCAGCATCTTAAGCGCACGTTTTAACTGTCCCATATGCACATTCGTATTTGGCTTATAGCCACGGATATTGACTGTATCCGGATAATCCGCACTTCCAAGTTCCGCCATCACATCTTTTGGAAGATCGATCAGTACCGGTCCCGGTCTTCCTGTTCTCGCGATATAAAAGGCTTCTTTAATAATTCTTCCAAGATCCTCTCTGTTTCGTACAATAACACCGTATTTAGTAATACTGCGTGTAATTCCTACAATATCAACCTCCTGGAATGCATCATTTCCGATCAATGGTCTTGCTACCTGACCTGTAAAACATACGAGAGGTACACTGTCATAATTCGCTGTTGCAAGCCCTGTAACAAGGTTTGTAGCTCCCGGTCCGCTTGTAACAAGACAGACACCTACCTTACCCGTTGTTCTGGCATAAGCATCCGCCTCATGAACCAGTGCCTGCTCATGTCTTGGCAGAATGATCCGAATATCATCCTGCTTGTACAATTCATCACTGATATCAATCGTACATGCTCCCGGATAGCCGAAAATGGTATCCACGCCTTCTTCCTTCAGCGCTCTTACAAGTAATTTGTTTCCTGAAATCTGTTTCAATCTATATACCTCCCTTTTCAAAAAAGAAAGCCCCAAGCATGACCTTCATGCCCAGGGCGAATATCCAGTATTTACCGTTCACAGTACCTGTGTCAACAGCCAGATCTATCCATGTCATCACCTGAATTCAGAGATAAGCCTCTGTACATCCACAAGCTGTGTACTACTCCCTGTCTTCGTATTTGCGTAAAGCGTAAATTAATTATAAGTGTTAAAAAATATCTTGTCAACGTCGAGTTCTTGATCTTATTTAATCTATCGCATATGATTTTTCACAGCTCCGACTACTGTATACAGAACCATCATTACAAGATTGGCAAGAACAACACTGGCTCCCGCCGGAGTTGCCGCCACATAAGAAAGGGTCACACCCGCAATCAAACACACCACTGAGATCACTGCTGCGTTTATTATGACACTTTTAAATGTCCTGCACACTCTCATTGATGTCAATGCCGGGAAAATGATCAGGCTCGAGATCAATAATGCTCCCATCATACGCATTCCAAGAACGATCGTCACTGCTGTAAGTACAGCGATCAACGTATTGTAAACTCCTGCTTTTACACCTGTTGCACGGGCAAATGTCTCATCAAATGTAATCGCAAATATCTTGTGATAAAAAACAATAAACAGGATGAGTACAAAAACGGAAAGTACAAGACTTAATTTCACATCCTCCGCACTCATCGCAAGAATGCTTCCAAACATATAATTATATACATCCGTATTCATTCCTGTTGTCAATGAGATCACCATCACGCCAACTGCTAGTGACGTTGTAGAAATCAGTGCAATTGCCGCATCTCCTTTGATCTTTGCATTCCCGCTGATTCGAAGAAGCAGAATCGCTGCTACAATAACAACCGGGATTGCTACTGTAAGCGGAGCGGCATTCATCGCAGCCGCAATCGCCATGGCACCAAATCCCACATGAGAAAGTCCATCCCCAATCATCGAATACCGTTTCAATACAAGGCTGACGCCAGTAATGCAGAACATAATGCAACCAGTGATCCAACAAGGAACGCTCTTGTCATAAAAGGATAAGACAACATCTCAATCACTGTATCAAACATGTGTCTCACCTCCTAAGAATGTCTTGCCGGCACGACTCTTCTCATATCCATCTGCTTTTCCAAAGTACAGCACTGTTTCCTGTAAATGAAGGATATGACTTGCATATTCTACAGCACTCTCGATATCATGCGAAACCATAACAACTGCAATTCCAGATTCCTTATTGATTCGGCTGATCAATTGATAAAATTCTGCTGTTACAATTGGATCCAATCCTGTAACCGGTTCATCAAGAAGCAAGAGTTTCTTTGTCGCACACAATGCTCTTGCAAGCAGAACACGCTGTCTTTGTCCACCGGACAGATCTCGGAAACATTGTTTTGCGAGGTCACGGATTCCAAGCATGTCCATCTTCTCCCACGCCTGCTTCTTATCTTCTGCTGTATAAAACGGTTTCATCCCTCTGCTGTTCAACCGGCCGGAAAGAACCACCTCATAAACACTGGCCGGAAAATCTTTCTTCACATCTGTCTGCTGTGGAAGATATCCGATCTCTGTCTGTTTTAATCCATCATCAAAAACAATCTTGCCTTTGTCCACATTCTTCAGTCCCAAAAGACTCTTTACAAGTGTACTTTTTCCGGAACCATTTTCTCCGACAATACAGAGGTAGTCTCCCTGATTAATCTCAAAATTCAAGTCATGTACGACCATCTGTCCTTCGTATCCAATGGATACATTTTCACATTTGATCAACGCCATCAGTTCAGCACCTCCCTTAATGTTTCAACATTTTTCTCCATAAGACTCAGATATGTCTCTCCATCTGCAAACTGCTCTGCTGTCAGATTATGACAGCTATAAAATTCTTTTACATCAGCATTTGTTGCTTCTGCAATAGCTTTCGCAATATTTTCGTTGCTAAGTTCCATTTTTAATACTGTTTTGATATTCTCATCCTGTACTTTATTGATTAAAAACGCCATTGTAGCTGCGCTTGGCTCTGTGTCCGAAGCACATCCTGAAAATGCTGCATAATAATCCAGACCATACGCTTCTGCAAAATAACGAAACGGAAATCTGTCTCCGAAAATCATCAGCTTTCGTTTTGAATGATCCACCACATCCTGAAATTCCTGATCCAATTCTTTCAATTGTGCTACATAAGCTTCTGCATTTTCTTCATAATCAGATGCATTTTCCGAATCAATCTCGCAGAGCTCTTCTTTGATCTGCTCGACGATCTTCACCGCATTTAACGGAGATGTCCACACATGTTCATCAATTTCATGTACAGAATGTGTTTCTTCCTGTCCATGCTCTTCGTGATCTGCTTCGTCCTCTTCATGCTCCACTTCGTGCTCTTCATGCTCCGCATCATCCTCTCATGATCATGACCACGCTCTTCTTTCATTCCTTCCACATGTTCCTCTTCCACTGTATCAACACAGTCTACCAGCTTCAGAGTCTTTCTCCCGTTGTCCGGCATCGATTCAAGAATGTCTTCTACCAGCATCATTCTCACCGCCCACATAGATAAACAGATCACTATTCTGGATTGCAATAATATCCTGTGGCGTCGGCTCATAAGAATGTGTCTCCTCACCCGGTTTTAAAAGCATCTTAAGTTCCACATTCTCTCCCGCGATCTGACGCACAAAATCATACTGCGGAAAGATTGTCGCTACAACACTAATCTTTTTATTTTCTACTTTATTCTGTTCTTTTCCCCCGTTTTGCTCTGTCTGCTGCCCGGACATTCCACACCCGGTCAGCATCATTCCAAGAATAAGACTTCCCGCAACCAGAAAGTCTCTTACTCTTCTCTTCTTCATCTTCAAATTCATCTTCTCACTTTTACGCTTTTACACTTTCACAGCATCTGTTTTAGCAGCGCTCATATTTTGTAAAAGCAAATTCCAGATCAAAACAAGTCTGTTCTTCTCCTTCTTCCGTCATCTTCCAATCTTCCATCTGATCCAGATTCGGGAAATAAGTGTCTGCCTGGAATTCACGGTCTATCTTTGTTACATATACAGTATCACAATATGGAAGCATCATCTTGTAAATGCTCTCGCCACCGATCACATAAATCTTCTCACTCGGATACTTCTTCAATTCTTCTAAAAGTTCTTCCTCTGAGTGAACGATCACTGCATCTTTCACCTGATAATTTTTATTCTTCGTAAGAACAATATTCACTCTATTCTTCAAAGGAAGTCCGTTTGGGAAACTTTCCAGTGTCTTTCGTCCCATAACTACAACATTTCCTGTTGTTTTCTGACGAAAGAACTTCATATCTGATGGAATGCTCACCAGCAGTCTGTTCTGGTAACCGATTCCCCAATTATTATCTGCTGCTACGATTGCCTGCATACTTCTTCTCCTTTACACAGCGATTGGTATATTCTTAATCTGCGGATGTGTCTCATATCCTTCCAGTTTCACATCATCCGGTGTGAAATCATAGAAGTCTTTCACTTCCGGGTTCAGCCAGAACTTCGGTGCCGGAAGCGGTTCTCTTGAGATCAGTTCCTCAATCATCGGAACATGTCGGTCATAAATATGTGCATCTGCGATCACATGAACAAACTCTCCGACCTTCATGTCACATACCTGCGCCAACATATGAAGCAACACTGCATACTGACACACATTCCAGTTATTTGCCGCAAGGACATCCTGAGAACGCTGGTTAAGAATTCCATTCAGTGTAAGCTTGTCACTGTCTTTTTCCTTTGTCACATTAAATGTCATACTATATGCACATGGATACAGATTCATCTCATGAAGATCCTGATGCACGTAAATATTTGTCATAATACGACGGCTGTACGGATTATTCTTCAAATCATAAATCACGCGGTCTACCTGATCCATCATACCTTCTTTATACTGATGCTTCACCTGCATCTGATAACCATAGGCTTTTCCGATCGAACCATCCTCATCAGCCCAGCTGTCCCAGATATGACTGTTCAGATCATTAATATTATTCGACTTCTTCTGCCAGATCCAGAGCATCTCATCCACACAGCTCTTGATCCCGGTTCTTCTAAGAGTCAGTGCCGGGAATTCCTTAGACAAATCATAGCGGTTGACCACTCCAAATTTCTTAATGGTATATGCCGGTGTTCCGTCCTCCCATCTTGGACGAACCTTCTCACCCTCTGTGCTTGTTCCATTCTCTATAATGTCTCTGCACATATCAATAAATACTTTATCTGCGTAACTCAACTATTTTCTCCTTCTTCTGATTAATACTCGCGGATAATGCTGCTCACTTCCAGAATGCTAGGCAGTGCCAGAAGCTCTTCCAGGGCACGCTTCATATATTTCTCTTTCACACTCTCAGTTACAATAACAAGCTCTGCCTGATGTGGCTGTGTATGTTCCTGAACAACTCTTGTGATACTAACCTTATGATTACCAAATACTTCTGCAACTGCAGCAAGAACACCTGGTTCATTCGTTACCTGCATACGGATAAAGAACTTGTTCTTCACATCTCCGATGTCTTTTACCGGAAGATTCTTATAACATGTACAGCTGATTCTTCCGTTACATCCATATGCCATATTTCTCGCCACATCGATCACATCTCCCATAACCGCACTGGCTGTTGGGAACTCTCCTGCACCGCGTCCATAGAACATTGCATCATCTGCTGCATCTCCATGAACAAAAACCGCATTGAAGGAATCTCTTACAGATGCAAGCGGGTGTTCCTTATGGATCATCATTGGGTAAACACCTACTTCAATTCCACTCTCTGTGTTATGTGCTACGCCAAGCAGCTTGATCACACTGTCAAATTCTTTCGCATACTCGATATCTTTCGCTGTGATCTTTGTGATTCCTTCTGTAAATACGTTAGGAAATACGACTCTGGAATGGAACGCGATAGAAGCCATGATCGCCACCTTACGTCCTGCATCAAGACCTTCTACATCTGATGTCGGGTCAGCCTCAGCAAATCCAAGCTCCTGAGCCTTCTCAAGTGCATCTGAGAAATCCATTCCTTCTTCTGTCATCTTTGTCAAAATGTAGTTTGTAGTACCATTCACGATACCAACAACTTCAGAGATGTCATTTACAGCCAGGCACTGCTTCATCGGACGAATGATCGGAATTGCCCCGGCAACTGCTGCCTCAAACAAGAAATCAACATGATGCTCCTCTGCTGTTGCAAGAAGTACATGTCCTTCCTCTGCAATCAGGTCCTTATTCGCAGAAACTACATTCTTACCAGCTCTGAGTGCCTCAAGGATCATCGTCTTCGCCGGCTCCATACCGCCCATAACTTCAATTACGATCTGAATCTCATCATCTTCAACAATATCGTTCCAATTATCTGTCAAAAGAGAAGCGTCTACACCCTCTCTCTTCTTATTTATATTGCGAACAAGAATCTTCTTCACTTCCATCTGAGCACCGATTGTCTTCTCCATCACATCAGCACGCTTCTGAATCAGTTTATAGACACCGGATCCTACTGTTCCAAGTCCGAGAATTGCTACCTTTACTGTTTTCATTATGGACACCTCTTTCATCTTTTATCCCTGTGTAATTTGTTCTTTTATTATAGAACAAAGATTTACAACATCCTTCTTTTCACATCTGTTGTTTTAAGTCACAGTAACCACAGTATAGCATGATTTTCTTTCACTAGGAAGTCTTAGACTTAATTTTTTCATTTTCTCTAATTTTTTTATTATTTTCTGTTGACATTTTAATGATCTTGTAGTAACATATTTATTGTTCGTCGGAACAATAAGTTATGCGACAGTGGCTCAGTTGGTAGAGTACAACCTTGCCAAGGTTGGGGTCGCGGTTCGAACCCCGTCTGTCGCTCTGAAGCACTTAGATCTTTAAAGATTTAAGTGCTTTTTTCATATCTAAAACGTTCCCCTCTTGCCATTTTATTTTTTATCAACTATACTAAGTAACAGATTATGTTTTAGAAACCAGGAGGAATTATGAAATGAAATTTATATATCCAGCCGTATTCCGTAAGAAGGAAGATGGAGGCTATGACGCACATTTCCCGGATCTCGAATGCTGCGAGGCATCCGGAGAAACTTTGGACGACGCGATCGACAATGCAAATGAAGCTGCAAGAACATGGATCACTGTTGAATTAGAAGAAGAGGATCCAATCTTCCCACATGTATCTGATCTGGAAGATATTGAACTTGCTGAAGATGAGATTGTAAGAAATATTTCCGTAAATATCCGATTCTACGAAGGATGGGACGAATAAAAAGCTTTAAAAAAGGATTGACAGTTGTCTAAGTGACAGCTATCAATCCTTTCTTTGTATTTTTGAGTATTTAATTTCCACACTCTATACTGATCTCATTGAACTTGCTCAAGATATCTTCTACCTGAAGTTCTTCTTTTTCTTTTCCTTTGAGATCCATCACAACTCCACCCTGATGCATCATCAGCAGGCGGTTTCCGTATTCCACTGCATAGCGAAGATTATGTGTGACCATGATCGTTGTAAGCTTTTTCTCTTCTACGATCTTTCCTGTCAATTTCATAATCAGCTCTGCTGTCTTCGGATCCAGAGCCGCTGTATGCTCATCAAGGATCAGGAAATCAATCGGAGTCATCGTAGACATCAGAAGAGCGATTGCCTGACGCTGTCCGCCGGAAAGAGATCCTACTTTCACATCCATTTTATTCTCAAGTCCAAGTCCAAGCTGGCTTAAAATCTCACGATAATATTCTTTACGTGCCTTATTGATTCCGGAACTGAGACCAAAGAATTTTCCTTTATTATCCGCAAGGGACATATTTTCAAGAATCGTCATTGTCGGGCAGGTTCCCATTGCCGGATTCTGATAGACACGGCCAATCTTCTGATTTCTCTTGAATTCTTTCTTTGTTGTAATATCTTCTCCGTTCATCAGGATCTGTCCGCCGTCTACCGGAATACTTCCACAGAGGATGTTCAGCATAGAAGTCTTACCCGAACCATTACTTCCGACTACAGAGACGAATTCTCCCTTGTCTACGGTCAGATTGAATTTGTCGAACAGGCACATCTCATTGATGGTCCCCGGATTGTAGTATTTTTCAATATTTCTAAGCTCGAGCATTCTTCTTCACCTTCTTTCTGCGTTCTCCACCGATCACCAGGATCGCAAGGAATAATACCGCTGTGATCAGTTTCATGTCCTGTGGTTCAAAGAACTTCAACGCTGCTGCGACACAGGCTTTATAGATCACAGATCCGATCAGCACTGCTGTTGTTGCTTTCATAAAGGATACATTTTTAAATAAGCTTGTTCCGATAATAACACTTGCCAAACCGATTACGATTGCACCGGTTCCACTTGAGATTTCAAATACGCGCTGCTCCTGACAGAAGATACTTCCCGAAAGAGCAACAAGTCCGTTTGCAATTGCAAGTCCTAAGATTTTCACATTGCCCTGATCTTTTGCAAGAGATGTGACCAATACGTCATTATCTCCTACTGCGCGGAGCAGAAAACCTGATTTTGTCTTCATATAAAGGTCTAATAACACTTTGCTGATCACTGCAATCACAAGCACGATCACAAGTACTTTGTAATTTGAAAGGCCATCACGGAAGATTCCATTTACGGATGCATTATCAAAGATACTGTCCTCTCCAAAGATTGGGACATTTGCTGTTCCTGCCAGTCTTAAGTTGATCGTCCACAGTGCTGTCATCATGATAATTCCGGATAAGAGATCTCTTACCTTGAATTTTACATGAATCAGACCTGTGCAGACTCCGGCAAGCACACCGATCAGGAATGATGCCGGCAGTGTCAGGATTGGATGAACGCCTCTTGTGATCATCGTCGCTGTCAGTGCGGCTCCAAGTGGAAAGCTTCCATCTACTGTCAGATCCGGGAAATCCAGTATCTTATATGTGATATATACTCCAAGCGCCAGGATTCCATAGATCAGTCCCTGTTCTAAAATCGTAATATAAATCCCCATAATGTGTTAACCTCTCTGTTTCAATACTATTTTGTAATCTCTGTAAAGCTCTCTACTGCTTCATCTGCAAGATCCTGTGGAACTGTAACCCCAAGGTTTTCAGCAACTTTTTCATTTACATAGAAACCTGGTTCTGTAATCGTCTCAAAGTTCATCTCAGATGCTTTCTTCTCACCTTTCAGAATCTCTGCTGCCATCTTACCTGTCTGTTTTCCAAGTGCTACATAGTCAAGTCCTTCGGCTGCCAGACATCCGATTTTCACCTGCTCGATCTCGCTTCCGAACACCGGAATGTTCTGTTTGTTTGCTTTATCAATGATTGTTGCAAGGGAAGCAACTACTGTGTTATCTGTAAGATTTGTCAGGCAGTCAACCTCTGTCAGAAGTTCATCTGTTGCAAGAGAGATATCGGCTGTCTGTGCGATTCCTTTGTCAACGATCGTGATCCATAGTCTCCGGCAAGCTCTTTATATTTTGCAAGAGCTGATACAGAGTTTGCTTCGCTTGTTGTGTAAAGAATTCCGATGTTCTTCGCATCCGGAAGCATCTCACGAATCATCTCGAGCTGTGCTTTGATCGGAAGTTCATCACTTGTTCCTGTTACATTTCCTGCTGGTGTTCCATCCTCTTTTGCAAGCTTCGCTGCAACCGGGTCTGTAACCGCTGTGTATACAACCGGAATGTCGGAGTTCATTGCTGAATTGTAAGCTGCCTGTGCACTTGGTGTAGCAATCGCACATACAAGATCCACTTTGTCTGAAACAAATCCATCACTGATCTGTTTTGCTGTTCCCTGATCTGCAGCTGCATTCTTCACTTCTACTGTCAGGTTCTTGCCTTCCTCGATTCCTTCTTCTTTCAGTCCTTCTAAAAATCCCTCACGGCAATTATCAAGAGAACCATGCTCTGCAAACTGTGAAATACCGATTGTGTAACTCTTCTCTCCATCATCAGAAGATGTCTTTCCTGCATCAGATGATCCACATGCTGCAAGGCTCATTGTCATTACTGCTCCTAAAATAACTGCTAATACTCTCTTTTTCATAATTGTTGTCTCCTTTTTTCTTTTTTAATATTTCTGCAAAAGCAAAGGAGCCGATTTGGGATTCTTGTCAATAAGCTGTGGATTTCTTTTTTATAAATAAGGACTTTCCTAATATATAAAAAACCGCCCCAAGCTTATTGCTTGAGACGGTAATAAAATTCATTATTATCGCGGTACCACTCAAATTGACGTTCGTCCACTTTCTCACGTACTAACATACGCTCCTGATTGATAACGGGTTCGGTTCCCGGCGGTTCCTACTCTTTTCATTTCAGGCCGCCCTCGAAAGTCCATTCAGAATCAGAATCCATACAGCAATCCCACCATCTGCTGCTCTCTGTGATCTCTTCTAAAACCTACTTCTCTTTCTCATCGGTTTTTGCTTTTGATGTGTCTTATTTTAGTTGTCCTCTTTCTATTTGTCAAGAGAATTTTTATTATATTTCAATTTTCTTGCAATATTGTCTGAAAAATCAAATCAAAACACACCTAAAAACAGCAGGAAAAGCTGTGCTTATAGCTTTTCCTGCTGAAATATCACCATCTATTCTTCGGTTGTTTCTTCCTGTGCCTCCACAGCAAGGCTAAGCTCTTCCAGCTGCTTCTCGGAAGCCGGTGTCGGAGCCTCTGTCATCAGACAGGATGCATCCTTGATCTTCGGGAATGCGATTACGTCACGGATACTGTCCTGTTTTGCCATAAGCATAACAAGACGGTCAAGACCGTAAGCAAGTCCTGCGTGCGGCGGAACTCCGTATTTAAACGCATCCAAAAGGAATCCGAACTGGCTGTAAGCCTGCTCTTTTGTAAAGCCAAGTGCCTTGAACATCATTCCTGGATATCATCCTGGAAGATTCTGACACTACCGCCACCAATCTCATTTCCGTTCAGAACGATATCGTATGCTTTCGCACGAACTCTTCCCGGATCAGACTCGATATACTGGATATCTTCTTCCATCGGCATTGTAAATGGGTGGTGCATTGCAACGAAACGATTCTGCTCCTCGCTCCACTCAAGCAGCGGGAACTCTGTGATCCATACAAAACGATACTCATTCTTATCAAGAAGCTCAAGCTGTTTTGCAAGTTCAACACGGAGTGCTCCAAGAGAATCCCATACTACTTTATTCTTGTCAGCAGCAAAGAGAAGCAGGTCTCCCGGCTCTCCATCCATTGCTTTTACAAGTGCATCCATCTGCTCGTCTGTCATGAATTTTGCAAATGAAGACTTCACTGTTCCATCTTCCTGGAGTGCAACATAAGCCAGTCCCTTAGCGCCGTAATCTTTAACAAATGCTGTCAGCTTGTCGATCTTCTTTCTCGGCATGCTGCCCTGTCCTTTGGCATTGATACCACGAACACTTCCGCCATTCTCAAGCGCGCCTGTAAATACTGCGAATCCACAGCCTTTCACTACATCAGATACATCTTTCAGTTCCATTCCGAAACGAAGATCCGGCTTGTCAGAACCATAACGGTTCATTGCTTCCTGCCATGTCATTCTCTGGATTGGAAGCTGTACGTCTACATCAAGAACTTCTTTGAAAAGTTTCTTAAGATACTTTTCATTTACTTCGATAACATCATCTACGTCAACGAAAGAAAGCTCCATATCGATCTGTGTGAATTCCGGCTGTCTGTCCGCACGAAGATCCTCATCACGGAAACATCTTGCAATCTGGATGTAACGGTCTACGCCTGAACACATCAGAAGCTGTTTATAAAGCTGCGGAGACTGTGGAAGTCCGTAGAAAGATCCCGGATGAATACGGCTTGGTACAAGATAATCTCTCGCGCCTTCCGGAGTTGTCTTTCCAAGCATTGGAGTCTCTACTTCAAGGAATCCTTCATCTGAGAAGAACTGACGTGTCAGTGTCATAACCTGACTCTTCATACGAAGATTTCTCTGCAGATCCGGTCTTCTAAGGTCAAGATAACGATATTTCAGACGGATGTCTTCCTTTGTCTTTGAGTTTTCTTCAATCGGGAACGGAGGTGTCTGTGACTCAGAAAGTACACGAAGTTCGCTAGGGATCACCTCGATCTCACCTGTCGCGATCTTATCATTCACTGCACCGGAACGTTTCTCAACTTTTCCAACAACAGCAACTACATACTCTGCACGTAAAGATGCTGCTTTCTCAATGATCGCTGCGTCTGTAGTTCCTTCTTCACATACAACCTGTATAATTCCAGAACGATCTCTTACGTCTGTAAATACAAGTCCTCCTTTATTTCTATTCTTCTGTACCCATCCCATGATAGTTACAGTTTCCCCAACATTGGCTACTGAGAGTTCACCACAACGGTGTGTTCTCTTAAGCCCCTGCATTGATTCAGCCATGGTTATTTACTTCCTTTCCCTTTTTTCTATAAGTTATCAACAGAATCTCTGTAGCACTCTGTAATATCTGTGTATCCCTGTTCTGCAAGCTGCTCCTTCTGGAACTTCTTATTCTTCTTCATGTTCATGATCATTACCTGACGGCCTGCTGCACGCTCCTTCTTCGCAAGATCAAGAACCTTGAGCATACCTTCCTTCGGCATATTCTTCTCGATCAAGAATGCCTTCTTCTCTTTACTTGTCGGAACTTTGTATCCACGCTCCATCAGAAGCATGACAATACGTTCAAATCCGATAGAGAATCCAACTGCCGGTGTATCCTGTCCTGTAAACTTACCGATCATCTTGTCGTAGCGTCCGCCGCCACCTACAGATCCGCCGAACTCATCCATAGAAATCTCAAAAATAGTTCCTGTATAGTAAGACATTCCACGTACCAGTGTAGGATCAAACAGCATACGGAAATCTGCTTCCTTCGCACTCTCTACACTTGTAATGATCATTTCAAGAGAATCTGCTGCATCTTCCGGAAGAAATCCCTGAAGTTTCTCTTTACATGCACGAACACCTTCTACGTCCCCTGTAATCTCCTTGAACAACTGAAGATATTTCTCAACAGATTCCTCTGCATATCCATTTTCCTTCATCTCTGCTGCAACACCATCAAGACCGATCTTGTCCATCTTATCCAGTGTAATGAATACGCTGTCATAATCTTTCTCTTCAAATCCACTGTAAGCTGCCATTGCCTTCAGGAAACGGCGGTCATTGATACGGATTGTAAAGTTATTGAAATCCAGTTTTCCAAGCAGAGATGTTGTTGCAAGGATCAGCTCGATCTCTGCAAGGTTAGATGCTCGCCGAGAATATCAATATCACATTGCATAAACTGACGGTAACGACCTCTCTGCGGACGATCCGCACGCCATACACTTCCCATCTGAAGTGCTTTGAACGGTGCCGGAAGTTCATTTGAATGATTTGCATAATATCTGGACAGTGGAAGTGTCAGGTCATAACGAAGTCCTCCGTCTACAAGATCAGCTTCTTCCTTCGCCTCTGCAAGTCTTAACTTCTCTCCACGCTTTAAAATCTTGAAGATCAGCTTCTCATTATCTCCACCCTGCTTACTGCACAGGTTCTCGATATGCTCTACACATGGTGTCTCAATGGATGAGAATCCAAAGCTTCTATATGTCTCTTTGATCAGACCGATCACATAATCTCTGATCTCCATCTCTGCAGGAAGAATATCTTTCATTCCTGTTACCGGTTTTTTCTTTAATGCCATAGCACTTCTCCTTTTCGTTCTATCATTTCACTATTATAATCTCTTGATTTCGTAATGTTCTTCATAAAAAATGCACCTTAATCACGAGTCTTATATAATAAGTCAACTCCCTCTTTAAGGGTTTCCGTTATCGTCTGTTGATGCTTCTCAGAATAGTCCCTAAGTTTCTGGTGTTCCTCAGCAGACATTCGGATTGTCACAATTTTATCTTTGATCACGTCTGACTTTGGACGCCCCATCTTAGCCATAGGTAATCTCCTTTCTCTCACCTATTCTATTATACTTTCGTAATACGAAATGTCAACTATTTTTGATTCTGTTTATTTTTGTTCTAATTGAAATGCCTTTTTCGAGATGATATACTTTATTTGGATTAAAAAATCTGAATCTATGTTAATTTATTGCGTATTTAAAAACAGCTAAATTTTATGAAAGGAAACAAAAGACATGAATAATGACAGAAATACAAACTGTACAGATGTCGCGATTAAAAATGACAAAAAATCCATGCAAAAGCATTTAATTTATAGTCTTATATGCATTGCAATTGCATTAATCTCTTTTTTTGCAATCTCAAAATGGGCAACTTCCGCTGATACATACAGTAGGATTATTAATACTTTGAATGAATTGCAGAAAAAGGCTTTAGAGCTTACAGGTACTGCAACAGCACTTGCAACCGGAGCAGCTGCAATACCAGGAGATGCAACAACCCCTATTGCGAATAAGCTTGCTGATGTTGCAGGCTATATGGTGATCGTTTATGCTGTGATCATTATTGAGAAATATTTACTGACCATCACAGGATACATTGCCTTTAAAATCTTATTTCCTATCGGATGTATTCTGATGGCAACCGGTAATTTTATGAAAGCCGGATGGAAGGAATTCATTTACAGAATCGGGATCAAAAGTATCATTCTTGGAATCCTTCTCTGGGGACTGGTTCCTACCAGTGTCTGGATGACGAATAAGGTGAACGAAACTTATGCAAAATCCTACGATATGGATTTTACATTAGAAGATACTGAAAAATTATTGGATAAAGATAATGACTCTGCCTCTGCTGCCAACAGTAACAAAACAAATGATATTGAAAACAATAATACACCTTCTTCTATCACCGACTTTATCAACAACTTAAAAGACAAGGTAAGTGATGCTGTCGATACCGTCGGCACAGCTGCCTCAGAAAAAATCGATGCTATTGAGAAGGGCTTGAACAAGATCTTAGAAGGCGTGGCTGTAATGATTGTGACAACCTGCGCAATCCCAGTTCTTGTAATGCTGACTTTTGTATGGATCTTAAAGAGCATAACGGGATTAAAACTTCCAAACATTACACAACAGTCAATACCGAAGGTTTCTGAGATGAAGCGGAAAAAGAAAGCTGAGATCGATGGTTAGGAGGGGGCTTGAAATTTTTCCTGTTCAGCAAGTAGAATGCAACGAAAGGACGGCCCACCTCCCGGTGGAACCGTCCTTTTCGTTACTTTTTTCAACTATATTTTCACTTTTAATCCTTCTCAAAAAGTGCTTTTTTTCGTTCTATCATTTCATCAATACGGTCAATATACTCTGTAATATTCTTCACATTTTCTACACGGATCAGATTTGTTTCTTTGCCACTGCTTGTCTTGATCTTCTCCGGCAAAACAAGCTTTGTCGTAGAGCCGGCACCGCAGGCAATAATTGTCTGGCGTTCTTCCAAAGTCCGCCCATGCTTGGACACTAAGGTAAAAGAAAACAAATTATCACTAATCAAACTGATTTTTTAAGTGGTAACAATGCAAATTATTTCGTTCACACAAATTATTGTCAATTATTCCGAATCAATTTGTTGTAAATTTTGGTGTACCATTAATATTTGATGTACAAGAGTCCCTAAAAGACTCTTCTATGCACCTCTATATAATTTGTATAGTAATTCTTCCAAGGTTTTCATCACTACCTTCTTTTTTCTGAACCTTGTATATATGTTTATAGTTCCATTATTATGTTGTTTTTAGAATAACATTAGCTTGTCAGCTAAACTATCCATTGATTCCTTCTTTCTTTCCTCAGAAACCTCTGCATAAATGTTCATTGTAGTACCTATATCAATATGCCCCATGATCGATTGAATTATTTTTAAATTCGTCTCATGTTCACATAGTCTCGCACAAAAGGTGTGTCTTAAGACATGACATGTAAAATGTGGCAAAAGAACTGCATTGCGTTTTTTCTTTGCTGCATCATGCAATTCCATGTCATTATAGGCATCTATAATCCTTGCTAATGTTCTGTCTAATGTTTGTTGAAGATAAACATTTCCAAAACGATTTAGAAAGATAAAATTTGTATAACCATCAATCTCTGTTCTACAGAAAATACCATTTTCATACTGATACTGTTTCACTTCATCAAGTGCCTTACGTACTTCTGGTACAATAGGAATCTTACGAATACCAGCTTCTGTCTTTGGCTTAGATATATAAGTTCTTTGTTCCGTTGGATTCATTTTTCCTGCAAAGTAAATCATCGCATGATCAATTGTAATGTATCCATTTTTCAGATCCACATCTTCCCATCTCAGACCACTGAATTCTCCTACTCTAACTCCGGTTCCAATCATAAAGGTAAAAAGTGGTTTCCAGTGTTCATATACTGGATGTCCATCCATAAATTGTAAGAATGCTTTTTGCTGTTCTGGTGTGAGTGCCTTTCTTATGTTTCTTTTCACCTTTGTCTGTTGCTTTAGCTGTCCTAAAATTGGGGATGTTGGATTTGTTCTAATGAGACAATCTCGAACTGCCATCTCGAATGCTGGATGTAATTCTCTTTGCAAATGTTCAATTGTTCCATAACTCAATTCTTTTTTTCCATTTAAGGACTTGTAAAACTGTAAAACATCTGAATACTTAATAGTAGTAATATTACGTTTTCCAAATGACGATCGCACATGGGTGTTGTACTGATACATATAGCCTGCATAAGTTGTTTTACTTAAATCTTTTCTCGTATTCATATACTTATCAAACAAGTCATTCAAACTTAAATCTCTCGCTATATAACTATGAATTCCATCCAACCGATCTCTTATTAGCTCATCTTCTTTCTGTCGAAGTTTCACCAACGTTTTCGCATATATATATCTTCGCTTTCCATATGGATCAGTGTAACTGTACTGATACAAGCCATTGCTTCGAACTGCTTCTCCTGTTCGCAATACTCGTCCCTTACTGTCTTTTCTTGAATTTGCCATTGTCTGCTCCTTCCTTTTCAGAAAGAAGAGAACCTCACCTTTCAATCATAAGTCATATACAATAAGAAAACTCCTTCTTTAATGGTATCTGTTATTGTTTGTTGATGATCTTCAGAATAATCCCTAAGTCTTTTGTATTCCTCTCCAGACATTCTAAGTGTAACTACTTTATTTTTTGTCACATCTAGTTTAGGGCGTCCTATCTTTTTCATAGGCATACTCCTTTCTTTCATCTACCATTATTATACTTCTCGTAATACAAAACTATCAAGTTTTTATTGTATTTTATACTCATTGTGTATTGAAAGTTAATTCTTCTGTCATTCTTACTTCT
>ENA-OQAZ01000031-OQAZ01000031.1-human-gut-metagenome-genome-assembly--contig:-NODE-31-length-57524-cov-2.799902_pt1 | contig 57524 bp, 79 predicted proteins | sample MGYA00242737_ERZ504531 | MGnify/ENA primary metagenome ERZ504531 (study PRJEB26092, sample SAMD00036244) | human gut metagenome | host: Homo sapiens | study: EMG produced TPA metagenomics assembly of... | reverse complement strand
ACCCCGGCTGTTACCACCCGCGGCAATGGCGTGGCCGAGATGAAGGTGATCGCCGACTGCATCGCCGATTGCATCTGGCACTACGACGAGAAGAAGGACGAGATCAGTGACCGTGCTGCTGAAGCTGACCCGGGATTTCCCTCTGTATCAGTAAATATCGCATTGTTTGAAAGAGGAAGCGCCTTCGGGTGCTTTCTCTTCCTTTTTTGCCGGGTTTGTGTTACCATAAACGCAAAGACAAAAGGAGAAATGACCATGAAGCGTACAGGGCTGTTACATCTATATTACGGTGATGGCAAGGGCAAGACCACCGCTGCCATGGGCCTTGCTTTGCGGGCCATGGGCAGCGGAAAGCGGGTGGTGATCCTGCAGTTCCTCAAAGGCGGCAAAAGCGGCGAGGTGCCGCTGCTGGAACAGCTGGGTGCAAAGGTGTACCGCGGCAAGGCGGGGCAGAAATTCGTGTTCCAGATGAACGAAGCGGAAAAGGAAGCCACCCGCCAGCTGCAGAATGCGAACCTCACAGCTGCCATGGCCGACCCTGCCGACCTGCTGATTTTGGACGAAGCGGGCAGCGCATGGGAACTGGATATGGTGGATAAAGCCCTGTTGCAAAAGGCTGTGCTGGAACGCCCGGCAGAGCAGGAATGCGTGCTTACTGCCCATGCTGCGCCGCAGTGGATGCTGGATGCCGCCGACTATGCCACGGAGATGAAGTGCCACCGCCACCCTTACCAGAGGGGAATTTCCGCCCGGAAAGGCATTGAATACTGACCACGGCAGCAGGATACCGGGTGCATGAGTGAAAAACGCAAAAACGGGATGGGGTATTTTCATCTTGCATTTAGCCCACTGGTGTGATATGATGAAGACAAGAAATCATGCGTGCATTTTCTGAGCAGACCCACCACAGAACAGGGAACCGCTCCGCACCGCTGCCGGGCAGTTCCCGACGGCGTTTTGTTTGAAACTACGGTTAGCGCTTCCTAACAGATTCTGCGTCAACGGGCCGATGCGCGCAGAAGATCTGGAGGGGAATAAAATGATTGAAACGATCGTAAAAGTAGATGGTATGATGTGCGGCATGTGCGAGAGCCATGTCAACGAAGCCGTGCGCAAGGCCTTCCCGGAGGTAAAAAGGGTGTCGTCCTCGCAGGCAAAAGCCCAGACGGTGATCCACTCGGAACAGCCGCTGGACGAGCAGAAGCTGCGGGATGCCATCAATGCAACCGGCTATGAGGTCAAGGGCGTAAGCAGTGCACCTTACGAGAAAAAAGGCTTTTTCTCGTTTTTGAAAAAGTAAGCAAACCTTAACACACATAAGGGAGGCGTATCTGGATGAGGATTCTGGTTTACGGTGCAGGCGTTTTGGGCTGCGAGCTGGCCCATGTGCTGATGCAGAACAAAAAGAACGTTGTCACGCTGCTTGCACGCGGAGAGTGGAAGGAAATGATCGACCAGAAGGGTTTGGTCATCCGCCACTGGGTGCAGCGCAAGACCACAACGGAACGGATCAAAACCGTGGACACTCTTGCCCCGGATGATTATTATGATCTCATCTTTGTGGTCGTGCAGGCGGGCCAGCTGCCGGATGTGCTTCCTGTGCTCAAGCCAACAAGAGCCAGTATTTTGTGTTTGTGGGCAACAACCCGCAGGCAAAGCAGGTGCTGGAATTCATGCAGCGCCCGGCGGATAAGATCGCATTCGGCTTTCAGGGCACGGCAGGCCGCCGTGAACACGACCATGTGGTCAGTGTGTACGCCAGTGCCGGCATGACGGTGGGCGGTGCCACAACTCCGCTTTCTGGCACCTTCCGAACCCGGCTCAAGACCGCCTTTGACGGTGCAAAATACAAGCTGACCTTCTATGGCGATATGGATGAATGGCTCAAGTGCCACATTGCATTCGTTCTGCCGGCGTGCTATGTGTGCTATGCCTGCAACGGCGATCTGCACCGGGCCACCAAGCAGCAGCGCGGCGCCATTCTGGATGCCGCCTATGAAGCCTGCCTGATGCTCAAGGATGCGGGCATCCCGGTGAACGATGCCAACAACACCGATAATTTCCAGCCCGGCACATCGGCCCGCCGTAAGATGGAAGCGATGGTGTTTACCATGACAAAAACATCGCTGGGCAGATTGTGCGTTTCGGATCACGCCATGCACGCAGTGTCCGAAATGAAGTATCTGGACGAAGCGTTCGATGCTCTGCGCAGGCAGACCGGCACGGCAATGCCCATGTGGGAAAAGCTGCGCAATGAAATGCCCTCGTGGGATAGCCTGCAGCAGAACCGGAAAGCAGCAAAATAAAACAAAAAAGAAGCAAAGGCACTGCCGCTCCTGTTTTGGGTGCGGCAGTGCCTTTTTGTTTGGGTCTCATTTATTCCAGAAGTCCTGCAGGGCAGCGGCCAGTTCTTCGCAGCTGCGCAGATAGCGGATATGCCGCCAGTGAGGAGGGAACAGCCGGATGTACTTCCTGCTGGGCAAACCGGTCGTCCAGCAAAAGCACCGCACCTCTGTCTTCCGGCGCGCGGATCACGCGCCCTGCGGCCTGCAGTACCTTGTTCATGCCGGGATAGCGGTAGGCATAATCAAATCCAAAGCCGTTCTGTGCGTCATAATAACGGCGCAGCATTTCCTGCTGCGGATTTACCTGCGGCAGGCCCACACCCACAATGGCGCACCCGATCAGGCGGCTGCCTGCAAGATCAACTCCCTCACCAAAGATACCGCCCATCACGCCAAAACCCAGAAGTGTTTCGGCCGGGTCCGGCACAAACTGAGCCAGAAATTCAGCCCGAGCGGCATCATCCAGACGGCTTTCCTGCACAAGGGTGCGAATGCCCGGGTAACGTGCTGCAAAATCTTCGTGTACCTGCCGCAGATATGCGTAGCTTGGGAAAAAGGCAAAGTAGTTTCCCGTTCTGGCCTGCACCAGCTGGGCCAGTGCATCCGAAACTGCCTGCACGCTGGCTTCGCGGTCGCGGTAGCGGGTAGAGACATTCGGCAGGCAATACAGCCCCAGATTTTCAGCCGGAAAGGGACTGTCCAGTGCGACGGCACGTGCATCGCTGCAGCCCAGAACACTGCGGTAGAACGAGGGCGGAGCCAGTGTTGCACTGAACAGCGCTGCGCTGCGCCCTGCGGCAAGGCTGGCATCCACAAAAGGTGCCGGGTCCAGACACAGCAGCTGCAATTCAAGCTCTCTGCCGCGCGCGGTAAGCTGAGTGACAAAGTGGCTGTCGTATCGTTCAGCAGCACGGGCGATGTCCTGTACAGCAAAATAAAGCTCCAGCAACTGTGCATGTACTTCGGCATCCGGGTTCGCTTCCAGCCAGTCCTGCAAAGGTGCCTGTACGGCCCGCAGCGGACTGAGCAGGGCAGAGGGCGGCTCCTGCAAAAACACAGTACTGTCCTGTGCATACAGCGGTTCGGGCAGTTCCAGTGCGGGGGCAGTGTTTTCAGGCAAAAGACTGGTCTGTGCCGGGTCTGCGGCATCGGTCTGGCTGCTGTGCCGGGGTGCAAGCTGTATGCAGGCTTTCCGGGCTTCCAACAGGGCTTTGTCTGCTTTGGTCAGAGCGGTCTTTAAAGCACTTTTGCCCTTGCCCAATGCGCGTTTTGCCTCGGTCAGGCTGCTTTTACAAAAGCGTGCAGAATACATTGCTCTGGCTCTGTCGGGCAGGTTATGTGCTTCATCGACCAAAAACAACCAGTCACCGGAAGAATCAAAGAACCGTTTCAGGTGCACCACCGGATCGAACAGGTAATTGTAATCCCCAATGACCACATCGCACCACTCGCTCAGGTCTAGCCCCAGTTCAAAGGGACACACCGAAAAACGCTTTGCCGCCCCGGCCAGCGCTGCGCGGTCAAAGCTGCCGGTACCGTCCAGCAGAGCTGTCAGTGCATCCTTGATGCGGTCGTAGTAGCCGTTGGCGTAGGGACAAAGCTCCGGCAGGCAGGCGGGATGTCCCTCTGCGTCCGGATGCAGGCAGACCTTTTCCTTGGCGGTCAACGTCACACTGCGCAGGGCAAGCTCTGGCTGGGCCGTATGCAGCCGGGTCAAGGCATCCTCGGCGGCAGTCTGGGTCGTGTTGCGGGCCGTGAGATAGAACAGCTTTTCTCCGTTGCCTTCGCCCATGGCTTTCAGCGCGGGGAAAAGCGCGCTCATGGTCTTGCCAATGCCGGTAGGAGCCTGACAGAACAGCCGCGTACCGCCCTTGCAGTCGGCGGTCTTGCCAGCGCGGCAGGCGCGGTAGATCTCGCCCGCCATAGCCCGCTGTCCGGGCCGATACTGCGCAAACGGGAACTGCAGTGCCGCAAGGCTCTGAGTACGCTTTACATCCCACTCTATCCGGCGCTGCGCCCACGGAGCATACTGGCACAATAATTTGTCAAGAAATTCATCCAGCTCCTGCTGCGTAAAGCGGCGGATAAAGCGGATGATCTGATCGGTGTCTATCTGATAATAAGTCAGCCGGACATTCAGTTCCGGCAGGCTTTGCTGTGCGGCATAAATGGCACCGTACACCATGCCCTGTGCCCAGTGGCAGGGGTTCATATCCTCAGTGATCTCTTCCGGCGGCACAGCGGTGGTCTTGATCTCATCAATGACTACCGTGCCAGTCTCATCGGTAAAAATGCCGTCAGCCCGGCCCTCAAGGGTAAAAGTGATGTCCTCTGCCTGCCGCTCTACGGAGAGAAATACCTCAGCCTGATAGCCGTCTCCGGCAGCTTTTTGCAATTTGCGGTGGATGTGGGCGCCTTCCAGTGCACGGTCAAACCCCGTAAACCGGCTGTCAATGCTGCCGGTCCGCAGCAGAAATTCCACCAGCTGCCGGATGGGCAGATGAACCGTGGCCAAAGCATTTCACCTCCGCTTTTGGGATACACTGACGAACCGGTAATTCCTCTTCAGACACGATTCAGGCCATTCCATCGCCCGCCCGATTGCCTCACGGCAACAGGTCCCACCTCAGCGGACGGTCTTCAGAGAAACTCCCGGTTCGTGACGTAAACTGATTATTTCAGGCCGAACATCTCCATGCATTCTGCTGCCGCTTCATCCACTTTGCCAAAATCCACCGCTGCACGGTAATAGGTCTCCAACTCATCGTGGCAGCTCTTGGCCTGTGCCATCAGGCACTGGCCTGTTCCAGCAGTTCGGCGGCAGCACGCTCGTTAAAGCGCAGCCGTGCCCGGTACGCTGCCAGATTTTCCCTGTCAAGGAAGCGGGTGCACCGCACAGCCTGCACACTGGGCAGATGCACCGGATGCCAGCGATTATCCGTCAGGAAGGCAAGCTTCAGCTCCGGGATCAGGATATGTCGATCTTATCCTCCGGGTGCATGGCGCATGGACAGGTAATAATGTGGTAGCCCCGCGTCAGGCTTCGGCACGAATCAGCTCCAGCAGCAGGCGGGACACCGCGCCGTAGTCATCCCGGAACACGATGAACTTATCCGCCAATGCCTGTGCAGTGCCTGATAAAACATTTCACCCTTGGGGGTGACGGCGGAAAGCAGGCGCAGCTCTTCGCTGCCAATGCCTTCCGTGCGCGGCATCACCCGGGTGCACAGCCGTTTGACATAACGGCGCACCTTGTCAAAATTGGCGCTGCAGGCTTCGGCGCGGCGGCTGTCCAGCAAAAGGCTGCCTGCCGATGCAATATATCGTGCAGCGCGGCTGCGCAGCAGGGCGTTGCGGGCAAACAGCGCCTTGACCTCATCGGTGCACTGGTGCAGCTTTTCTGCATCGATGGTGTGGTACAAACTCACCACCACTTCGTCCGCACCGGGAGCATCCGGCTCCACCACATGGGGCGCAGTGGCATCCACGATAGCCTTGTGCTGCCCGGGCAGGATCACGCCGTCCAGACTGTCTGGGTCGCTGGCACAGTGGATGCGCTGCGTCAGTTCGCCGCGCTGTTCGGCAGCACGGGCAAGCCGCTTCATCAGGTGGATTTGCCGCAGCCCGGCCCGCTTTTGATCAGGTACATCTGCATACCGGGTTCGTGGCGCAGCGGTTCAAAATAGCCCTTGAAACCGGCAGGCGTTGTAGCACCCAGAAAGAAATCAATGGAATCATGTCGTGCAGTTTCCATAATCGAACACCTCTCTTTTTGTTTTAGAGTATGCAAAAGGAAGGTGTTTGGTTCTTGCAGCGGGAATGATTCAGTCTTTATGATAGGTATGTTTGCACACCGTTTCAATGTTGTCCCGCAGGGCAGTAAAATCAGCAAAGGCTGCAGGCTTGTTCTGCGGGCTGCGCAGCAGAGCGGCAGGGTGGAAGGTACCCATGAACAGGATGCCGCCCTTTTCGTACAGCTGGCCATGCTCCTTGGTCACGGAGAAATCCTTTCGGATCATCCGCTGGGCGGCAATGCGGCCAAGGCAGACCACGATCTTTGGCTTCAGCAGGCGGAACTGCTCCCGCAGCCAGGGCATACAGGCTTCGCTCTCAGCAGGCTGAGGGTCACGGTTCTGCGGCGGGCGGCACTTGACGATGTTTGCAATATAGCAGTTCTTCGTGCGGTCAAGGTCGATGGCAAACAGATATTTGTCCAGCAGCTGGCCGCTGCGCCCCACAAAGGGCAGACCCTGCTCATCCTCATTCTGGCCGGGGCCTTCGCCCACAAACAGAACTTCGGCATCTTCCACACCCTGACCGAACACCACATTGGTGCGGGTCTTGCACAGCTCGCAGCGGGTGCAGGCAAGACAGCTTGATCTTAAAGTTTCCCAATCCATGGCAGCTTGATCTCCTCTTGAAACGGTATGATACTTAGTTCACAAATCGGAACAGCTTTTCTCCTAAAATAATAGTACAAAATCTAGGATGGTACGATGCATTGCATGAAGTGACGAATCCACTCAATGCCTCTTTTAGTATACGACTTTTCGGCAACATCATCAATACAGTGGCCGACAATCTTTTTAATGACATGCTCATCCATACCGGCTTTCTTTGCGTGGTGACGAACTGAACACGACCATCATGAGGACGATGCCGGGGGGGACAAGGCCTAAAGCATTCACGACGAATGCGTTGCCTTTCTGTGTGTTTTGGCTGGCGACTTAACGATACCATAGGACGATTCACTCGTCATGAATGCGTAGAAATCACACGATAATACGTTGTTTTATCAAAAGAATAAACAAAGAGTATCTCCACATGTTGATTTTAAATCAATCTGCAGCGATGACTGAAAACGATTACACATGCGGATTTCAAAGCACTTATACAAATTGTATCCGCTTTCTCTTTGCAGAGCGCGGCTGGATGTGTTATAATCAAAATAGTTTTCTGCGATGCATTTTCAGGCGGTAGTGCCGGACGGCAGCGCGGGAGAAACCGGATAGCGGGAGAGTGGAACGTTTGGAGTTGGAACAGGCAAAAAAGCGCGTGGAAGAATTGCGCGCTGTGATCGAGAAAAACAATCGGCTTTACTATGACCAGGATGCCCCGGAGCTTGAAGATTTTGAGTATGATGCTCTGACCCGGGAACTGAAAGAATTGGAAGCGCAGTTTCCGCAGCTGGTCACGGCATCATCGCCTACCCAGAAGGTAGGCGGCACGGCCAGCAGCAAGCTGCCCAAGGTGACCCATGCGGTAAAAATGGAAAGCCTGCTGGATGCATTTTCGTATGATGAGCTGCGGGATTTTGACCGCCGCGTGCGGGAAGCCGGCATAGAGCCGGAGTATGTGGTGGAGATCAAGATCGATGGCCTTTCCTGCAGTCTGGAATACGAAAACGGTGAGCTGGTTCGTGCCTCTACCCGCGGCGATGGCGTGGTGGGCGAGGACGTGACCGCCAATGTCCGCGCCATCCGCAGCATTCCCAAAAAGTTGAAGGATGCACCGGAATTTCTGGAAGTGCGCGGTGAGGTATATATGCCGCATGGCGCGTTCCAGAAGCTGTGTGCGGAGCAGGAGCTGCAGGGTGCAGCGCCCTTTAAAAATCCGCGCAATGCGGCTGCCGGTTCGCTGCGCCAGAAGGATGCAAAGATCACCGGAAGCCGGGGCCTTTCTATCTTTGTTTTCAATGTGCAGCAGATCCGCGGCAAAACGCTTACCAAGCATGCTGAAAGTCTGGATTACCTCAAGAGCCTTGGCCTGCCGGTCTCGCCGCGCTATCATATCGTGCATGACATTGAGCAGGCCATTGCCGAGATCGAGCAGATCGGTCAGCACCGTGCCAAACTGGATTTTGATATGGATGGTGCAGTAATCAAGGTGAACGATTTTGCACAGCGCGATTTGATGGGTTCCACCAACAAATTCCCACGCTGGGCAATTGCGTTTAAGTATCCGCCAGAGGTAAAGGAGACAACGCTGCGCAGCATTGAGGTCGCAGTTGGCCGCACCGGTGTTCTTACCCCGACGGCCTGCTTTGACCCTGTCTTTCTGGCGGGTACTACCGTTGCCCGCGCGACCCTGCACAATGAGGATTTTATCCATCAGTTCGGCCTTTGCATCGGCGATACCATTCAGGTGCGCAAGGCGGGTGATATCATCCCGGAAGTGATCGGTGTTACCCATCACGCAGAGGATGCACAGCCCTATGAGATGCCCACGGTCTGCCCCTCCTGCGGTGCACCAGTCGTTCATCTGGAGGATGAAGCAGCTCTGCGCTGTGTTAACCCCGAGTGCCCGGCACAGGCACTGCGCAATATCATCCATTTTGCTTCCCGCGATGCAATGGATATCGAGGGCCTTGGCACAGCAGTTGCCACCCAGCTGGTGGAGAAGGACATGGTGCACTCCGCAGCGGATATCTACACGCTGACGCGGGAACAGCTGCTGACGCTGGATAAGTTCAAGGAAAAGAGCGCCGATAACCTGCTGAACGCCATCGAGGCTTCCAAGCAGAACAATCTGGATAAGCTCCTGTTCGGCTTTGGCATCCGCAACATTGGCGATAAAGCTGCGGCACTGCTGGCAGAGCATTTCGGTACGCTGCAGGCTGTCCGGGAAGCAAGTGCAGAGCAAATCAGCGAGATCGATGGGTTTGGCGGCGTAATGGCGCAGAGCGTCGTGGAATTCTTTGCAAAAGAGGGAACGACCGACCTTGTCCATCGTCTGGCCGATGCCGGATTGAATATGCAGTGGAAGGGCGAACCGAAGGGCGATAAGCTGGCAGGGAAAACGCTGGTGGTCACCGGCACGCTGGAAACTCTTTCCCGCAATGAGGCGGAAGCACTGATCGTGAAAAACGGTGGTAAGGCCAGCGGATCTGTTTCAAAGAAAACGGCCTATGTTGTGGCAGGCACGGCAGCAGGCTCCAAACTGACCAAGGCGCAGGCGCTTGGCATCCCGGTGCTGACCGAGGCAGAATTTCTGGCAATGATCAGCGACGAAAACACCTGATAAAACCGCTCCAATGGATATCCTCGCAGTTTTGTGCTGCGGGGATATTTTTATGTCCGCAGGTTCTATCCGGCAGGGACAGGCATATACTCATAGCAGGCAATGAGCCTGAAAAAGGAGAGGACAGTGTGGATGAGTATTATCGGGCGATACGCCTGCTTCCCTCATGGCTGGCCGGGCCATTGGGACAGCTGCCAGCACAGACGGCAGCGCAGATCCATGAACTTCGGTTCCGGACAGGCTGTGGTGTTTTTGTTACACTGTCGGGTCGCAGCTCCCGCTGCAGGACCTGCCGGAGTGCCCGCTGCAGCTGAGGGAGTGTGTATTGGATCAGTTTCAGATCGAAGAGATCTTTCACACCCTGTGCGGCGGCGCGGTACATGCACACCAGACGGAGCTTGCGCATGGATTTCTGACCACACCCTCCGGCTGCCGGGTGGGTGTGGCAGGACGCTATGTGGATCGCGACGGCCAGACGGTTCTGCAGCAGGTGCAGGGGTTGAACCTGCGCATTGCAAGGGCGGTTCCGGTACAGCTGCCGGACGAACTTCTGGTGCAACTGAAAAAGCATTTTATTGGGATGCTTTTGGTCGGCGAGCCGGACAGCGGCAAGACGACGCTGCTTCGTCAGATCGCACGAGAACTGGCCGGGATGCAGCGGCGAGCTGCGTGGTGGACGAGCGCTGCGAGATCTTTCCGCCGGGTGATTCCGAGAAGATGCCGCCGCTGGATCTGCTGTCCGGCATCCCTAAGGAACGGGCTGTGCAGATGGCACTGCGCACGCTTTCGCCGCAGGTTATTTTGCTGGACGAGCTTGGCACGCTTGCCGAAACTGCAGCGCTGGAACAGGCTTTTACAGCGGGGTGGACTTTGTTGCAAGCGTCCATGCCGCAAGCGTAGAAGAAGCCGCCCGGCGGCCGCAGGTGCAGGCACTGCAGCGGCATGGAATGCTGCGTGTATTTGTACTGCTGCACGGCTGCACAGCGCCGGGAAAGTCCGGCAGGTCTGCACGGTATGATGCGGCTTTTTCATTGGGCAGCGGCTGCACTGCTCCTGCTGTGCGGGTGGCTGACCGGTTCGGCATTTCAGGTCAGAACAGAGCAGCATATCCTGCAGCTGCAGCGCACCGTGGAGCTGCTGCAGCGCATCCGGCAGGAGATCGCTTACCGCAGGCTGGATCTGGAACAACTGCAGCGGTGTCTCGTGCAGGAAAAGCTGCTGGAAAGCGATGCAGCGCCAAAACTGCAGGAAATTCCGGCACCGGAAAGATTTGATGATGCGGAACGCCTTTGCTTTGAGCAGTGCTTTGCCGGCCTTGGCCAAAGCGAAGCGGCACAGGAATGCGAACGACTGGATTATTACTCTGCCCGTTTTGAAGCATTCCTGCACCAGTCGCAGCAGAAAGCGGCATCCGGGCAAGGCTTACCGTGCAGGCTTGGCCTTGCAGCCGGCGCGGTGGCAGCACTGATTCTTTTGTAGTGGCAGGAGGACGAAAACTTGGAGATCGACCTTGTGTTCAAAATTGCAGCGATCGGTATTATCGTGGCAGTCCTGAACCAGCTGCTGATCCGTTCCGGCCGGGAGGATCAGGCCATGATGACGACCCTTGCGGGTCTTGTGGTAGTGCTTTCCATCCTTGTCAAGCAGATCAGCGCACTGTTCGTTACCATCAAGTCGCTGTTTGCACTATGAGTACATCTTTTTCCATTCTGGGGGCAGTGGTCGTCTTTGCAGCAGCGCAGCTTCTGCTGCGGAAGGATGCACCGGCCTATGCGTTTCTGCTGTCCGTTGGCGCAGCATTGTTTGTGCTGCTGCAGCTTGGAGTGGCGGTGCAGGAGCTGCTTCGGAATATATTGGCTTTCAGCCGCCGGGTGGACGGGCCTGCATTTGCCTGCCTGCTGCGCTGTGCCGGAATTTTGCTGTTGACCGATTACGCGCGGACCCTGTGCGAAGAAGCTGGTGCGGATACTCTGGCATGGTGCGCCGGGTTTGCGGGCCGATGTTTGGTTCTGGCGGCAGCATTTCCTCTGCTGGAAGAGATCTGCCAGAAGATCTGGGGGCTTGCCGCATGATAAAAAAATTCCTGCAAAAAGCGGCAGCGTTTGTATTGTGCACCGTATGCTTTCTGGCTTTTGCACCTGATGCCGCTGCGGCACAGCTGCAGGGCCTGCCCGGACAGGAGCTTTGGCAGCCTTATCTGGAAAAAGCTCCGCAAAGCGCAGAGTCCTTTGTCAAAGATCCGCTCAAATCTCTGCTCGCGCTCCTGCCGGGATCACCGGCAGAGATGATCCGGCAGATGGCACACTGCTATGCGGATGTTCTGCTGTTTTTACTGTTGCTGATCGTGCTTTCATTTCTGGTGGGAGGAGCAGCCGACAGCGCCTTGTTGGAGCTGGCTGCGGCTGTGGGCTGCGGCACTCTTTTGTGGGGAGATCTGATCAGCTTGCACAGCTGACCTGTGAGCGGATGGAGGAGTGGAAAAACTACCTTCTGGGTTTTCTTCCGGTGTACAGCGGTGTGCTCGCTGCCGGTGGAGAGGTGAATGCCAGCACAGCGGCAAGCGGTCTGCTGCTGACCGGGCTGTGCTTTCTGGCACAGGGTACGGTGCTTGTGGTCAGTCCGCTGCTGCAGAGCTACCTTGCGGTAAGCATGGCGTGCTGCATCAGCACTCAGCAGGGGCTTTCGGAAACGTGCCGTGTCATGGGCGCGTTGCTGCGCAGGGGGCTTGTCTGGGCTGGGCGGATTTTTGCAGTGCTGTTAGGGCTGCAAAGAGCGGTAACGGTTCAGCTGGACCGTTCTGCACTGCGGTTGGGCCAGCTGCTTACCGGCGGCGTGCCGGTGATCGGGCAGGCTCTGAGCGATACGGCAGAAGTATTTCTTGCCGGGATGCAGCTGCTCAAAAGCAGTCTGGGGTTTGCGGCACTTGCGTGATCGGGGCCGAATTTCTGCCACTGTATCTGCAGCTTCTGCTCCATTTGCTATTCCTTGCAGGATGCAGGCTTCTGTGCGGCCTTGCGGAGAACCGGCGCTGTCAGGCGCTGTTTGACTGCATGGCCGAAGCGGTAAAATGCATGGCAGCAGTAACGGCACTGTTTTTTGAACTGCTGACGGTAGGCGTGGGGCTTCTGATGATGACGGGAGGCGGATAGGAAATGCACGCATTTCAGACGGCGGCATCAGCGTTCTGCATTGCCTGTATCTGTGCGGAGATCACGACGCTGCTGGCGGGCGCAGGCTGGGCGGGCAGATGCATAAAAGCCGTTGCCGGGCTATATATTCTAGTGATCCTGTTCCGGCTGGCCCCACAGATGAAGCTGGAACTGAAAAGTACAGCGGCGGCGGCTCCGGCAGCGGTCAGCATCCAGAGTACGGAGACATCGCTCTTGCAGGGAACGCAGGAACGGCTGGAAGCGGATCTTTGCGCAGAGTGTGAGCGGCGCTTTGGTACAAAGGTGAAACTTGAGATCACACTGACCCGGACAGAACAGACCGTTCGGGCAGAAAAGGTGCTTGTGATCCTCCCGGCGGCGTGCACATCCGCAGAGCAGAGCCGGATCGCGGCATATCTGCAGCAGGAGCTTGGCATGGCACCGATACTGGAAGTGCAGGAGGACACCGAATGAAAGAAGCAGGGGGCATTTCGTTCGGAGATTCCGTGAAAGATTTTGCCCGGAAATGCAAAGGAAAACAGGGCAGAGCAAGGCTTGCTGCGGCAGTAGGCGTTCTGGCAATGCTGCTGATCCTGCTGTCGGAACTTTTTCCGCAGAACACGGCAGCGGGCAGCACAAAAAACACAAAGCCTGTCCAGAGCAGCACGGAATATCAGGCACAGCTGGAGAACCGGCTGGAACATCTGATCTCACAGATGAGCGGTGCGGGCAAAACGACCGTGATGGTCACGCTGGAGACTGGGGAAGAAGCCATTTATGCGCTGGATACACAGTCCGGAGAAATGCAGTCCCAGCAGACCCATGTCCTGCTGGAAGATGGTTCAGCCCTGACCGAAACGGTATGTCTGCCGCAGGTGTGCGGTGTGGCCGTGCTGTGCGAGGGCGGCGGAGACATCCGCGTTGCTGCCCGGATCACCGAACTGGTAAGCGCACTGCTGAATCTGCCATCCAACGCATTTGTGTGGAACAGCGCAAGGGCTGAGACCCTGCAGCTTTTATAAGGAGGAACGATTTATGAGAGCACTTTCCAGAAATACCCGCAGGCCACAGCTGTTACATTGGCTGCCGCACTGGTGATCGCCGTATACTTGAACTGGCAGTACGCCCGCAGCGATGTGCCCACGGAGCTGCCGGACAATGCTGCAATGGTCGCGGCTGAGGCTGAGGATGTCCCGGTACAGGCGCAGACGGTTCTGGATGAGCTGCCCACAGAGGCCGAAGCGGTGTCCAGCGCCAACAAAAACTATGGTGAAGCGCAGCTGTAAGCGTTGCCAGTGACAGCGGTGCAAAGTTTTTTGAGCAGGCTCGGCTTAAGCGACAGAAGGCCCACGATGAGGCGATGGATTCCATCAAGAAAACGATGAAATCCTCGTCGCTTTCCGCAGAGGAAAAGAAGGAATATACCGCCCAGATGACCGCAAATCTGGAAGATCTGAATGCGGAGAATGAGATCGAAACGCTGATCAAAGCCAAAGGTTTTGCAGACTGCCTGTGCTTTTTGCAGTCCGGCCGGGCAGACCTTACCGTGATGACCTCCGGTGAACCGCTCACAGCGGCACAGGTGGCACAGATCCGGGATGTGGTGCTGAACAAAAGCACTGTGACTGCCCAGAACATCACGGTGGTGGAGGTCAAATAAGAAGGTGCGGCAGAGTTTTCCGAAACAAGTATTGAAATCGCACCCGCTTTGATGGTATAATAACTCTATCAATAAAGAATGATGTTGTCCTGCGTATGGCATTGATCGTTTCAGGCAGGACCATTTCAAACAAGAAAAAGCAGGCTGTGCCCGCTTTTGAATGGAGGACAACACAATGGATTTTCAGAATACAGATCTTCGGGGCGGCAGCCTTCAGATCTCCACCGAAGTCATTGGCAAGATCGCACGCTGCGCAGCATTGGAAATTGACGGCGTTGCCGAGGTTTCCTGCGGCAGACAAAATAAAAAGCTCAAGGATCTGCTGGAAGCATCCAGCATCCAGTCTCCGGTCGTGGTGGAAATGCGGGATGGTACCGCAAACATCACTCTGAACCTGATGATGAGCTTTGGCGCACGCATTCCTGCTGTAGCGAAAAGGTGCAGGAAAACGTGAAGAACGCTGTGCAGAACATGACCAATGTCACTGTGAGCCGCGTCAATCTGGTGATCGCCGGCCTTGCAGAAACCACTGCAGCAGAGAAGTAAAATAAAATTCAGAATTGGAAGCCGATCCTCTCTGTGCTCTGGCCAGAGAGGCTTCGTGCTGCGAGAGGAACATTATGGAAAATATTTTGCCCCGTAGAGAAGCACGCGAAAATGCATTTTTGCTGGCATTTTCGCAGACCTTTGGTGATATCCCGCTGGCAGAGGCCATTACCAGCCATGAAGAAAACGATGAAGAGCACCCTGTGGATGGTTTCAGCAAGCATCTGCTGAACGCATACTACGATCATTCTGCCGAGGTGGATGATGAGATCCGTGCACATCTGTGCAACTGGACCATGGAGCGCCTGCCTCGTGTCAGCCTGACCATCCTGCGTCTGGCAGTTGCGAGATGCTGTTTGGCGGCGAGAATAAGCCCGGTGTTGCCATCAAACGAGGCGGTGGAACTGACGAAAAAGTATGGTGCGGACGAAGATTACCAGTTCGTGAACGGTCTGCTTGGCGCAGTGGCCCGGGATCACGGTCTGGATGCGGAGCAAGCCGAACAGTGAGCCGTTATACGCTTGGCATTGATACAAGCAACTATGCAACCTCTCTGGCAGTGTTTGATACAGCTGGAGAGGTTGTTTGCGCAAAGAAGCGCTTTTTGCCGGTAAAAGCGGGCCAGCTGGGCCTGCGGCAAAGCGATGCACTGTTTCATCATACGGTCGCGCTGCCGGAGATGATGCAGGAACTGGCGCAGGAATTTGATCTGACGCAGATCGATGCCGTGGGCGTATCGCAAAAGCCCCGCCCGGTAGAAGGCAGCTATATGCCTTGCTTCCTTGCAGGTGTCAATGCTGCAACGGCCTTTGCACATGCAAAAGGGATCCCACTTGTGCTGACGACCCATCAGCAGGGTCACGCTGCCGCAGCGCTGTTTGCAGCTAAGGGGGAACAGCTGTTTGCTGAAAAAGTTCTGCTGTTCCATATTTCCGGCGGCACCACGGACCTGCTGCTCTGCGATCAGGTGCGCCGGATCACAACGCTTGGCACCAGCACAGACCTTTATGCCGGACAGGCTGTGGACCGTGTGGGGGTCAGGCTTGGCTTTGGCTTCCCGGCGGGTGCCGAGGTTTCCCGTCTGGCTGCACAGTGCACTGAGGAGATCAAGCCAAAATCCAGCGTGAAGGGGATGCAATGCAGCCTTTCCGGCTGGAAAACCAGTGCAATGCCCTGCTTGCCGCAGGCAAAACGCCGGAATATGTGTGCAAGTACTGCCTGCTCTGTGTGGCGGATACAGTGGTAAAAATGACCAAAGCTGCACAGAAGGAATACCCCGGCCTGCCGGTGGTATGTGCTGGCGGAGTGATGAGCAGCGATATCATCCGCGCATGGGTGCAGAAACGTCTGCCGCAGGTCTACTTTGTGCCGGGACAGTATTCCAGCGATAATGCCATCGGTGTTTCGATCCTGGCAGCGCGGGAGGCCGGATTATGGCTGAAGTGATTACCGTTTCAGCACTCAACCGTTATGTAAAAACGCTGCTGGATGCCAACGATGCTTTGTTTGACCTTGCCCTGCGCGGCGAGATTGCAAATTTTGTACAGAATGCGCGCAGCGGGCACTGCTATTTTTCTCTGCGGGATGATGTCTGCAGCGTCAAAGCGGTAATGTTCCGCACTGATGCACGCCGCCTTGCTTTCCGCCCGGAAGAGGGAATGCGTGTAGTCGTGCGCTGCCGCGCTACCCTTTATGAGCGCGACGGCGCATTTCAGCTGTACGTGAACGATATGTTCCCGGATGGCATTGGTGCCGCACAGCTGGCGTTGGAACAGCTCAAGGCGAAACTGGAGCAGGAGGGCCTGTTTGCACCGGAACATAAAAAGCCACTGCCGGAATTTCCTAAATGCATCGGTGTTGTTACCAGCAAGACGGGAGCTGCCCTGCAGGACATCCGCAATGTGCTCACACGGCGCTGGCCATCGGTACGGCTGCTGCTGTGTCCGGTGACAGTGCAGGGATTTGAAGCCGCGCAGCAGGTGGCCGATGCCATCAAAAAGCTGGATCAGCGCAAAGAGGTGGACGAGATCATCGTTGCACGCGGAGGCGGCAGCGGGAAGATCTGTGGGTCTTTAACGCAGAGATGATCGCCCGGGCTGCATACCGCTGCAAAAAACCACTGATCAGCGCAATCGGCCACGAGATCGACTATACCATTCTGGATTTTGTGGCAGACTGCCGTGCCCCCACACCTTCGGCTGCAGCAGAGCTGGCCGTACCGGATCGGGCAGAGCAGGAGCGGATATTGCTGGATTTGCAGCAAAATATTCGCAAAAATATGCAAAAACGTTTTGATTTATGCTATAATGGTCTGGAACAATACAACTTTGTGTTGGAGCAGGGCCTTGCACGCCGAAACTGGCAAAAAAGTCAGGGTCAGCTGCAGCAGGTGCAGGATGCCATCCGTCAGCAGATGCAGAAACGCCTGCATTCTGCAGAATTGCAGCTGGGTCATGCGGCAGCACTTACTGGTTCGCTGGATCCATACAAGGTGCTGGCGCGCGGCTACACGATGGTCACAGCAGCCAACGGTACTATTTTAAATGCAGATGATCTGCAGCCGGAAAAAACAATCTATGTTCGCAGCGCTTCCCGCCGTGCAAAGTGCAGGGTGGAAGCGGTGGAGGAGATCAATGAGAACACCCAAAAGTTTTGAGGAAGGCATGGAACGGCTGAATACGCTCCTTGCACAGATGCAGAGCGAGGATACGACCCTTGCAGATTCGGTCAAACTGTATGCAGAGGCCGCTTCTCTGATGGAGTACTGCCATGCTGCACTGGAAAAAACATCGCTGCAGATTGACGAGATCGACGCAAAGCTTGCGGGCACAGTGCAGGAGGAAAGCTAATGGACTATCAGGAGCAGTATCAGAATTATCTGGCGCAGGCAATGGCCGCGCTGGAAAAGGCCTGCGGCCGTTTTCTGCCGGAAGAATCCGAGGTGTGCCGTGCGGCACGCTACAGCCTGATGGGCGGCGGCAAACGGATCCGTGCAGTTCTTGTTCTCAGCGTCTGCGATATGCTGGGCGGCAGTATGCAGGCGGCACAGCAGTTTGCAGCTGCTGTAGAAATGCTGCACTGCTATTCGCTCATTCACGATGACCTGCCCTGCATGGACAATGATGATCTGCGCCGCGGCCGTCCTTCCTGCCACAAGGCGTTTAGCGAAGCAACTGCCATGCTGGCCGGTGATGTGTGCTGACAGAAGCATTTGAGACAGATCGCCAATGCCCGGCCAGATGCGGTCTGTCCTGTGTACAGGCAGCGCGGGCACTGGGTGCAGGCGCTGGCAGCCGCGGCATGGTCTATGGGCAGGAACTGGATCTGAAATACGAAGCGTTGGCCGCAACAGAAGACCAGCTTCGGCTGATCCACCGCAATAAAACGGGTGCGCTGATCAATGCAGCCATTCAGATGGGTGCGGCTGCGGCCAAAGCGGATGAAGCACAGTGCAGAGCGCTGGAACAGTATGCTTATGGTCTGGGTCTTGTTTTTCAGATCGTAGACGATGTACTGGATGTTACCAGCACACCGGAACAGCTGGGCAAGCCCATTGGCAGCGACAGCGAAAATGGAAAGACTACCTTTGTGACCCTTTATGGTGCGGAAGGTGCCATGAAGCTTGCACATGACCTGAATCAGGAGACCTGCACGGAACTGCACCGGAATTTTGGCGAAAAAGCTGCGTTTCTGGAACAGCTTGCGCAGCAGCTTCTTGTGCGTAAAAACTAAAAATAATCCATACAGAATAAAGGAAAAAGATTATGCAGCTTATTCAAAACATCCTGTCTTTCAATCAGATCCTTACGGTTTCACTGCTCGGCTGGTTTGTGGCGCAGGTGCTTAAAACCATCATCAATTTTATCCTGCTGGGCAAGTTCCAGTTGGAACGCATGTGGGGTGATGGCGGTATGCCCAGTGCCCACAGCGCAACGGTCTGTGCCATGGTCATTGCAACCGGACGCTGTGTGGGTGTTGACTCTGCCATTTTTGCAGTGGCAAGCGTGGTGGCAATCATTACCATGCACGATGCCATGGGCGTGCGGCATGAGACTGGCGAGCAGGCCAAGGTCCTGAACCAAATGATCGATCAGTGGATCGAAGTGAGCGAGAAGAATGCTCCTTTCCTGCAGAACATGCATCTGAAGGAGATGGTCGGCCATACGCCGCTGCAGGTCGTGGCAGGCGTACTGGTTGGCGCAGCCGTCGGCTTCCTGTATCCGCTGGCTTGAGACATTCTTTTTTCACGCAGGAATGCACTGCAGCAACAGAAAATCTTCATTTGAAGGACGTGTGATTTATGGGAGCATTGCTGCTGGACAGCATCAATCAGCCCAGAGATTTAAAGCAACTGAATGAACAGCAGGTGAAACAGCTGTGCACGGAGATCCGCCAGTTTCTGCTGGAGAATATTTCCAAGACGGGCGGCCACCTTGCCTCAAACCTTGGCGTGGTAGAGCTTACCGTTGCGCTGCACCGTGTTCTGGATACACCACAGGACAAAATCGTGTTTGATGTCGGTCACCAGTGCTACACACACAAGATCCTTACGGGTCGGCGCGGACAGTTTGATAAGCTGCGCCAGCTCGACGGGATCTCCGGTTTCCCGAACCCGAACGAGAGTGAACACGATGCATTCATTGCCGGGCACGGAAACACGGCGCTTTCGCTTGCGATCGGCATGGCGTGGGCCAAAAAGCTGCATCATGAAGCAGGGCTTGTGGTCGCGGTGATCGGCGATGGTGCCTTTACCGGCGGCATGGTCTACGAGGGCATGAACAACATTGAACAGCTGGACAACCTTCTTGTGATCCTGAACGACAACAAGATGTCCATTTCTAAAAATGTCGGTGCACTTGCCCGCTATCTGACTCATTTGCGCACGACCACGGCCTATTTTGATGCCAAGGATAATGTGCGCAGCTTTTTGGATGGAGTACCGCTGGTGGGCGCTCCACTGAAAAAAAACATTACCGAGTGCAAGACGCTTTTGCGTCGGGCAATGTACCACTCTACCATGTTCGAGGATATGGCTTCCAGTACATCGGGCCGGTGGATGGCCACAACGTGGAAGAGCTGGAACGCACACTGCGCACCATCCGCAACCGGCAAGGGCCACATTTTCTGCACGTGATCACAAAAAAGGGAGGCAGTAGCCGGCCGAGGTAAACCCCGGCAACTATCACGGCGTGTCGGCATTTGATCCGGATGGAATGCCGACCCGGAGGTGGCACCAAAGGAATCGTTCTCGACGGTATTTGGCAATGCTCTTGTGACGGAAGGCGACCGGAACCCGAATATCTGCGCCATCACTGCAGCAATGAAGTATGGCACCGGCCTGCAGTTTTTTGCGCACAGCCACCCGGAGCGTTTTTTTGATGTCGGTATGGCAGAGCAGCACGCTGTGACCTTTGCTGCCGGGCTTGCAAGTCAGGGCATGCTGCCGGTGGTATGCATTTATTCCACCTTCCTGCAGCGTTCCTATGATCAGATCATCCACGACGTAAATCTGCTGCGGGAGAATGTAGTTTTTGCCATCGACCGCGCCGGTTTTGTCCCAGCGGATGGCGAAACGCATCAGGGCATTTACGATCCCGCTTTCCTGAGCCAGCTTGGAATGCCGCTGTATGCGCCTTCCAATTATCAGGAACTGAATTACTGGCTGCAGCAGCTGTTGAGTGACCGCTTCCATGGTCCACGGGCAATTCGTTATCCCGCGGTGGGCAGGATACAGCTCTGGCGGAATTTGGCTGCACCGGCGAAGATTATGATTTCCTGCGCAAGGCGGATGATGCAACAATCGTTCTGGTGAGTTACGCCGACGAACTGGCCGACCTTTTGCAGGCAGAACGTGAATTACAGCAGAAAAGTATTGCGTGTGATGTGATAAAGGCTGTAAAGTTGTATCCCTTTACAGAAAAAATAATCGCTGATCTGTCGAAATATAAAATAATCCTGTTTGCGGAAGAATGCATTGCAAACGGAAGCATTGGTGAACATCTGGAATATGCTTTGCAGCAAAACGGATGGAATGGGCGCTTTATCCATTGTGCAGTGCGGAACGCGTGTCTTCCGCATGCCAGTGTGGCACAGATCAAACAGGCAACCGGTCTGGATGCAGCGCATCTTGTACAGGCCGTGCAGATGGCCGTGACGAAAGGAGAAAATTTACTGTGAAGATTCGATTGGACCAATATCTTGTTCAGCATGGTCTGACACAGAGCCGTGAGCGCGCAAAGGCGCTGATCATGTCCGGCATCGTTTTTGTCAATGAGCAAAAAGTTGACAAAGCCGGAGAGATGATTAAGGAAGATGCCAAGGTGGAAGTGCGCGGACACGACATTGGCTATGTCAGCCGCGGCGGCCTGAAGCTGGAAAAAGCTATGAAGTGTTTCCCGCTTACACCCAATGGCAAGGTCTGCATGGACATTGGAGCATCTACCGGCGGCTTTACGGATTGTATGCTGCAGAACGGTGCCGTCAAGGTTTATGCGGTGGATGTCGGCTATGGACAGCTTGCATGGAGCCTGCGCACAGACGAGCGCGTAGTGAACATGGAGCGCACGAACATCCGCAATGTCAAACCGGAGGATCTTGCCGAGCAGATCGAGTTTTTCAGTGTGGATGTCTCGTTTATCTCGCTGCACCATATTTTCCCGGTGGCACAGGCAATCACAACGCCGGATGCCATGGGCGTTTGTTTGGTCAAGCCGCAGTTTGAAGCTGGACGCGAAAAGGTTGGCAAGAACGGTGTGGTGCGCGACCCTGCTACCCACCGTGAAGTGCTGCACAATGCCATGGGCTATGCTGCTGCAAACGGTTTTGCTGTACGCGGATTGGATTTCAGCCCGGTAAAGGGACCTGAGGGCAACATTGAATACCTGATGTTCGTGCAGAAGAGCGGTGAACCTTCCGTGCTGGACGACAGCGTTGCAGAGCAGGTGGTGGCGGCAAGCCACAGCACGCTGGACCGCTGAGCGGCTCTGCCATCAGACCAGAAAAAGGAGCTTCCCGCATGACGATCTATATTTCGCCGAATCCCGCAAGACCTCTGCCAACGAGATCGCACTGCGCACGGCGCAGATTCTAATGAACCATGGTGCAGCTGTTCTGATGTGTGAACAGCCACGCACAAGCTGCAGCACGGCCGGAGTGGTTTATCTGCGCTGGAGGAATGCCTTGAGCAGGCAGATGTGATCCTGACCATTGGCGGCGACGGCACCATTCTGCATGAGGCAAATCTTTCGCTTCGGTACGCAAAGCCGATCTTGGGCATCAATCTGGGACGCTGTGGTTTTCTGGCTACCTGCGAAGTCAGCGAGATGGAAGCCAAGCTCTCCGCTGTTGCACGGGGAGAGTTCAGCGTAGACAACCGGATGCTGCTGTATGTCCGCGTTCTTGGCCACGATGGCTGGGAGGGCCACGCCCTGAATGACGTGGTGGTCACAAAGGGCCGCCTGCAGCAGGCGATCGATTTCAGCATTTACTGCGATGATATTTTAGTAGAGCACTACCGTGGGGACGGTGTGATCGTTGCAACGCCCACCGGCTCCACAGCGTATTCGCTGGCGGCGGGCGGGCCGATCCTGGATTCCCAGACGAAGGGCGTTGTTGTAACGCCTATCTGCCCGCACAGTCTGGCCAGCCCGGCCATGGTGTTTGCGCAGGAGCGCAAGCTGAATATCTGTGTGGGACAGGTGGCCGATGATGAAGTGTTTATCAGCTGCGATGGCAGAGCTGGCTGTCCGCTCAAGGCCGGCGCAACGGCTGAAGTAAGGCTCTCCGATCAGGTGGTAAAGCTGATCACCTTCGGAAAAGCAGATCAGTTCCAGGCCATTGACCAGAAGCTTCGCAGCAGACGATAAAGGGGAGGCGAGTTTACGATGGCGCGCAGCCGTAAGGAAGATGTAAAAAGCAAGGGAGAACGTCAGCAGGTGATTCTCCGGCTTGTGCAGGAACACCCGATCAGCCGGCAGGAAGTTCTGCTGGATCACCTTTCCAAAGAGGGGTTCGAGGTAACACAAGCCACCGTTTCCCGCGATATCCGGGAGCTGTGTTTGGTAAAAGCTGCCACGGCAGAGGGGTATCGCTATGTCTCCAGCCGGAACGAAAGCTTCAACCCCAAAACGCAGGGAAGGTTTGAAACGATCTTTCATGAATCCGTGCTGGGGGTAGATTACGCCGGACATGTTGTGCTGGTAAAGTGCTATTCTGGCATGGCCAACGCCGCATGCGAGGTTTTTGACGCATTGCAGTGGAAAAATGTGGTCGGCACGCTTTCGGGCGACGACACGTTCCTGATCGTTGCACGGTCGGAGCGTGATGCAAAAACGATCTGCTCGGAACTGACGAGACACATTGGATAAAAATAACGCGGGAGAAAAGATATGCTGAGCAGCCTGCAAATTGAAAATGTTGCTGTGATCCAGAAGGCTGAAGTACATTTCAAGCCGGGCCTGAATGTTCTTACCGGTGAGACTGGTGCCGGCAAGTCGATCCTGATCGATTCCATCAATGCGATCCTGGGAAACCGCACTTCAAAGGATCTTGTGCGCACAGGGGCCTCCAAGGCGGTGATCCGTGCAGCCTTTGAAGAGGTGCCCGGTACGGTGCTGGACAGCCTTGAGAAGGCGGGCTACGAGCGCTCGGATGCACTGATGCTCAGCCGCGAGATCACAGCCGAGGGCAAAAGCACCTGCCGCATCAACGGAATGCCTGCAACGGCTGCGGTTCTGCGGGAGCTGTGCGGAGGACTTATCAATATCAACGGTCAGCACGACTCTGTGGGCCTTCTGAACCCGGCAAGACATCTGGCATTCTGGATGATTATGCGCAGAACAGCGCGGAGTTTCAGGACTATTATGTCCTGTACCGGGAGCTTGTGCGCATCAAGCGGGAGCTGGATGCCATGATCACCGACGAAGCTGAAAAGCAGCGCAGGATCGATCTGTTGAGCTATCAGGTGCAGGAGATCGAGAATGCCGGACTGACCGCCGGAGAGGAACAGACTCTGGAAAGCCGCCGCAAGATCCTTGCCAATGCATCTGCCATCCGGGATAAGATCGCACAGAGCTATGCATTGCTTTCGGGCGATGACGAGGCTCCGGCGCAGTCGATCTGCTGGGCGAGGCATCCAATGCAGTGGATGCTGCCGCGCAGCTGGATGATGCACTTGCCGGTGCATCCAGTCAGCTGCTGGATCTGTATTACAATGCAAAGGATGTTGCCGCAGATTTGATCGGTCGGCTGGATTCCTATGATACCAACGATGCGGAGCTGGACGAGATTGAGCAGCGTCTGGATCTGATCTACAAGCTCAAGCGCAAATATGGTGATACGGTAGAAGACGTGATCGCTTTTGGACAGAATGCAAGGGAAGAACTGGAGCGCATCCAGTCCTCGCAGGAGCGGCATGACCACCTGCAGGCAGAAAAGCTCCGCCTTTATGCGCTGGCCCGTGAAAAGGCAGAAGCACTGACCCAGACGCGCCTGCGCGCTTTTGAAGAGCTGAACAAGCGTATTTCCGGCACGCTGGATTTTCTGAACATGCCGGGCGTGCGCATGACACTGCGCCATACCCGCGGCCCGCTGGCAAGCCATGGGCAGGACAGCATCGAGTTCTACATTTCCACAAACCCCGGTGAGGCGCCCAAACCCCTTGCAAAAATTGCTTCCGGCGGCGAGCTGAGCCGCATCACGCTGGCCATCAAAAATGCAATGGCTGATAAGGATGCCGTGCCTACCGTGATCTATGATGAGATCGACAGCGGTGTTTCTGGCAAAGCCGCCGGGCGTATTGGTGAGGTACTGCGCCAGAGCGCACAGGGCCACCAGATCTTGTGCATCACCCATACAGCCAGATCGCTGCACTGGCGGACTGCCATCTGCTGATTCAGAAAAATGTAGCCAATGACCGCACCTATACCGAGATCCATCCGCTGGATGAGGAGGGCAGGTGGAAGCACTGGCCCGGCTGATCTCCGGCGACCACGTTACCGAGCTTTCGCGTGCCAATGCCCGCGAAATGCTGGGTCTTGGCGCAAAATAAGCCAAAATAAGCCGCTGCAGATAAGGGGTTGACAAGCCCGAAGCATTGTGATAAAGTAGTCCTTGTTAATGGCGATGAAGGGAACAAGTACCTTGAAGTGTTCTGCCCAGAGAAACCCCGGTTGGTGTAAGGGGCCGCAGAGCAGCAGGGGAAATACCTCCCGGAGCTGCAGGCTGAATGCCGTTCAGGTTAATAGGCTGTGCCGCGTGCGAGCGTTACAAACGCAGGAGTGTCTCTCTACTCTGGGGTGTGCACTCGTGAGGTCGTTTCTGTGAGGAAGCGGCAAACAGAGGTGGTACCGCGAATTTTTTCGCCCTCTGCCAAATTCATTTTTGGCAGGGGGTGTTTTATTTTTCCCTCTGCCCACAAACAGGAGGAAAAATCATGACTCTGTACGAAGAACTCAGGCCCGCGGCCTGGTGGCCCAGATCACCGATGAAGAGATCATCGACCTGATCAACAACGGCAAAGCAACCTTTTACATCGGCTTTGACTGCACTGCCGACAGCCTGACCGCAGGCCACTTTATGGCCCTGACCCTGATGAAGCGCCTGCAGATGGCAGGCAACAAGCCTATTGCCCTGATCGGCGGCGGCACTACCATGATCGGCGACCCTTCTGCCGTACCGACATGCGCAAGATGCTGACCAAAGAGGATATCGCCCACAATGCCGCTTGCTTCAAAAAGCAGATGGAAAAGTTCATCGACTTCTCTGAGGGTAAGGCACTGATGCTGAACAATGCAGACTGGCTGCTGAACCTGAACTACGTGGAACTGCTGCGTGATGTGGGTGCCTGCTTCTCCGTGAACAACATGCTGCGCGCCAAGTGCTACGAGCAGCGCATGGAGAAGGGCCTGTCCTTCCTCGAGTTCAACTACATGATCATGCAGAGCTACGACTTCTACTACATGTTCCAGCACTACGGCTGCAACATGCAGTTCGGCGGCGACGACCAGTGGAGCAACATGCTGGGCGGCACCGAGCTGATCCGCCGTAAGCTGGGCAAGGACGCTTATGCTATGACCATCACCCTGCTGACCGACTCTCAGGGCAAGAAGATGGGCAAGACCGCCGGCAATGCCGTCTGGCTGGATCCCAACAAGACCAGTCCATTCGAGTTCTACCAGTACTGGCGCAATGTGGGCGATGCCGATGTGATGAAGTGCATCCGTATGCTCACCTTCCTGCCGCTGGAGCAGATCGACGAGATGAGCACATGGAAGGATCAGCGCCTGAACGAAGCTAAGGAAATTCTGGCTTACGAGCTGACCAGCATGGTCCATGGCAAAGAAGAGGCCGAGAAGGCCCAGAATGCTGCCCGCGCACTGTTCAGCGGCAGCGCAATGGATACCGAGCACATGCCTTCTACTCAGCTGACTGAGGCCGACCTGACCAATGGCTCCATCGGTATCCTGACCCTGATGGTCAAGGCTGGTCTGGCAGCATCCAACGGCGAGGCACGCCGTCTGGTCGTGCAGGGCGGTGTTCTGGTGGATGGCGAGAAGGTAGCCGCTCCCACCGTTGGCTTCACTGCTGAGCAGCTGGCAAAGGGTATTGTGATCAAGAAGGGCAAGAAGATTTACCACAAAGTCACTCTGTAAAAATATTGAACATGAAAATGCCGGTGTACTCTGTTTTGGAGTGCACCGGCATTTTTTCACTTGATGGAGGATTGCTCGCTTGCTTGCAGAATTTACAGCTCGTAAGCCTTCTTCAATGCTTCGTAAGCTGCATCCTCATTCTCTGCGTGGACCAGCAGGGAAATATCCAGATCGCTGGTGGTGATAAGCAGTACTTCAATGCCGGCCATTGCCAGAGAATTCAGTGCACGGGCAGCTACGCCGCAGCTGGTGACCATTTCTTCACCAAACAGGTTCAGCTTGGAATAACCCACGCTGATCAGCGGGGAAGCCTTAGCATCCTTGTCCAGATTTGCAACGGAAATAGCCTTCATCACCAGCGGAAGATCACTGCTGGAAGCGGTAAAGCTGAAATCAATGGTGGTGCCATGGGGTGCACTCTGGCTGATCATATCTACGACCACACCGTTATCTGCAAAGATCTGCAGGTAACGTGCGAGACTGTTGCCCTTGAACTCTACATCCTGCACACTGATCATCATGAGGCTCGGCTCAATATTGATCTTCGATACTCCGTACATAAGGATCCTCCGTTCTGCCCGAAAGGCGGGCTTCAACAATACAAAAACATTCAGGTAAGCTGTAAAAACTCCGGGTCGATATTTTCCCGGGCAATGGACTGAATCATTTCCAGGCTGAAATCTGGATACGCCTGCCGTACTCCGTGGGCCTTTGTAAGGGCTTCGGTATAATCGCGGAACAGGTAGGTACGCACATTGGATTTGCCTGCATCATAGTGGGTCACCGTCGGCAGAAGTCTGGGAGAGAGCACGCTGCAACGGACAGTGCCGTCCGGTTCGGTCGTTTTTTCAAGCTGAACCGATAAAATTGCGCGACCAGCTGATCGGGCTTTTCCTGCGTGCTGATAAAATTGCCCAGAGAATAGGCCGTGAACACCTGCCTGCCGTCTGCTGCAGTCAGCCACTGTGCATTTTGCAGCACATGCGGTGGGTGCCAATGATCAAGTCTGCACCCCAGTCTGCAAGGTTCTGCGCCAGAGTTCGCTGCGGATCTGCGATGGCATGGCTGTTTTCTACGCCCCAGTGCACACCCACCACCACAAAATCTGCAAGCTGACGTGCCGCTTTTACTTGCTGCTCGATCACATCGGTCTGGCTGGTATAGATCACATTGGCCTGCATGGAGCTGTTCTGCGGGATGCCATTGGTATGCTCTGTGTAGGAAAGATACGCGATCGTTACACCATTGACAGTCTGGAGCGGGATATGACCGTAGTCGCTTTCTCCCTTCCACAAACCGGTGGTCACTACATCCTCCGGCATACTGCCCCAGAAGCGCAGGGTAGCGGCAATGCCGGAAGCGCCTTTATCGTAGGTGTGGTTATTGGACAGGCTGAACACCCGCACACCCGCCCGGTAAAGCGCACGGGCGCAATCGCCCGGCGTAGAAAAGCATGGGTAGGAGGATGGCTCCAATTCATCCGTGCAGAGCGTTTCCTGATTGATCCAGTTCACATCATGCTGTGCATAAAAAGGCGCAATATGTTCGTAACAGTAATCGAAACTGTAAGTTTCCTCTCCGGAAGCGCGGCGCTGCGCCTGCTTATAAATGGGTGCGTGGATCAGATTATCTCCTGTTGCAGAAAAGCGGACAGTCTGAACCAGCGGCTGCGGTTCCGGCTCTGGCGCAGGCTCTGCTTCTTCCGGCTGTGATACAGTGGCAGAACCTGCAGAAGAGCTTTCCGTGCTCACCGGTTCTGCCGTCGGTATGCTTTCCTGCAGAAAGAACTTTGGCAGCAAAGGCAGGCAGAACAGAAATACGATCAGCATCGCTCCGGCTGTCCAGAAAGCCTGCCTTCTGGCGCGGCGTTTTGCAGTCGGTCTGCGCCGGTGCTGTTGCGGGGATTGTTTGCTCATCCGCGTCCACATCCTTCCACCATGTTTCTGCCAAAAGCAGAGCAATCAGGCTTTTTAAAGTGCAGCGATCATATCACCCATATTGTACAGGCCCGGCTCCTTTTTGCAAGGTAAACTGCTGCATTCACAGCGCCGTTTGCAAAAATATTGCGGGAATAAGCGGTGTGCTTGAGAGTGATCACCTCGTCCGGGCCGCAGAACAGCACTTCGTGATCACCCACGATGCTGCCGCCGCGCACGGAACTGATACCAATTTCCTTCGGGTCGCGCTTCTGGCGGACAGAAGAACGGTCGTAAACATAATGATATTCGCCATTGTTTTGCTCATTGATGGCATCGGCCAGCATCAGAGCGGTACCGCTGGGTGCATCCAGCTTGTTGTGGTGGTGCTGCTCCACGATCTCAACATCGTAGTTCACACCCAGAATAGCCGAAGCGCGCTTGCACAGCTCCGACAGCACATTGATGCCCATGGACATATTAGCGCTCTTGAACACCGGCACCGTGCGGGATAGCTGCACCACCTTGAGCTGCAGCTCTTCCGAAAGGCCGGTGGTGCACACCACGATGGGCAGCTTGTGAGCTTCACAGTAGGGCAGAGCCTTTTCCACAGCGGCCGGAGAGCTGAAATCGATGATCACATCGCCCTTGCCGTCCAGCTTTTCCAGGCTGTCATACACAGGGATGCCGTTCTGTTCGCCATCCTTCAGGTCGATGCCTGCGATCACGCGGCAGTCCTCGCGCTGTGCGATCATATCACACAGCACATGGCCCATGCGGCCGCCGATGCCTGAATCACAATATCCGTCATAATTTTTATCCTTTCCTGCCCGTTTTGCATATCGGCATATCGCAAAATGCCCGGACAGAGCGCTCCGCCGGGCATTTTGCAGCCAAAAAACTTATTCCTTAATAAGACCCTCTGCACGCAGAGCCTTTTCAATATACTCCTTGTGTGCCTCGCTCGGCTCTACCAGAGGCAGACGGCACTCGCCAGCTTCCCAGCCCAGCACATTCATGGCGTACTTCACCGGAATGGGGTTCACTTCACAGAACAAAGCATCTGCCAGCGGCAGCATTTCCAGCTGCAGTTCACGGGCCTTTGCGGTATCGCCGTCAAAGAATGCCTTGCAGCAGTTGTGCACCAGCTCCGGCTTGACATTGGACACGACGCTGATCACGCCCTTGCCGCCCAGAGCCAGCAGGGGAACCACCTGATCGTCGTTGCCAGAATAAATGTTCAGCTCGTCGCCGCACAGCTGTGCGATCTTGGCTACCTGAGAGATGCTGCCGGAAGCTTCCTTGATGCCGTTGATCAGAGGATGCTTGCTCAGTTCCAGAGCAGTCTCCGGGGCAATGTTCAGGCCGGTGCGGGAAGGCACGTTGTACATGATCACCGGGATGCCTCCGGCCTCAGCCATGGCGGTAAAGTGAGCAACCAGACCAGCCTGAGAGGTCTTGTTGTAATAGGGAGTCACCATCAGCAGAGCGTCTGCGCCGCATTCGGCAGACTTTGCGGCCAGTGCGCAGCCGTGGTCGGTATCGTTGGAGCCAGCGCCTGCAATGACGGGCACGCGGTGGTTGACAACATCCACCGTATACTTGATGGCGGCAAGCTGCTCCTCATCGGTCATAGTAGAGCACTCGCCGGTGGTGCCGCAGATGATGATGGCATCCGTATGGTGTGCGATCTGATCCTCAATAATGTGGCCCAGCTCGTCAAAGTTGATGCTTCCGTCCTCGTACATCGGGGTGATAATGGCAACACCCGCGCCGGTAAAGACAGGATTCTTCATAGCCTAAAACTCCTTTGTATGCGCTTTGCGCAAAATATACTTAGTCGAAATAGCCCTTTGCGGCCAGCAGCTCGGCCAGCAGAACACCGCCGCCGGCGGCACCGCGCAGAGTATTGTGGCTCATGCAGGCGAACTTGTAATCAAACAGGGTGTCCTCGCGCAGACGGCCGATGCACACAGCCATGCCGTTCTCGGTGTTGCGGTCCAGCTTGGGCTGCGGACGATCCGGCTCGGTGAAGTAATGCAGGAACTGCTTGGGTGCGCTGGGCAGGTCAAGCTCCTGTGCGGGGCCGCGGAAGTTTGCCCATGCCTCCAAAATCTGCTCCTTGGTGGGCTTCTTCTCAAAGCTTACAAACACGGCAGCGGTGTGGCCGTCGGAGACAGGCACGCGGAAGCACTGTGCAGTGATCACCGGCTTTTCGGCGTTCACGATATGGTCGCCCTCAATATGGCCCCACAGCTTGAGCGGCTCGCGCTCGCTCTTTTCTTCCTCGCCGCCGATGTAGGGGATCACGTTGTCCACGATCTCGGCATACGGTCAAAGGTCTTACCTGCACCGGAAATGGCCTGATAGGTGCACACCAGAGCCTTGCTGACACCAAAATCCTTCATCAACGGGTGCAGGGCGGGAACGTAGCTCTGCAGGCTGCAGTTGGACTTAACGGCAATAAAGCCGCGCTTGGTGCCCAGACGCTTGCGCTGTGCGGGATGATCTCGATGTGGTCGGCGTTGATCTCGGGCACCACCATGGGCACATCCGGGGTAAAGCGGTTTGCACTGTTGTTGGACACCACCGGGCACTCAGCCTTTGCATAGGCCTCTTCCAGAGCCTTGATCTCATCCTTGGGCATGTTGACTGCACAGAAGATAAAATCCACCTGAGAAGCAACCTCTTCCACCTTGGATGCATCCAAAACTACCATCTTCTTGACACTTTCCGGCATGGGGGAGGTCATGGCCCAGCGGGGACCGACAGCTTCCTCATAGGTCTTGCCAGCGCTGCGGCCGGATGCGGCCAGAACGGTCAGCTTGAACCAGGGGTGATTTTCCAGCAGCGTCACAAAACGCTGACCGACCATACCAGTCGCACCTACGATACCCACTTTATACTGTTTTTCCATTTCCAGCACCTTTCCTTTCGTGAAAGCGAACTCAATAAATATTTCTATTACATAGATTCACGGCTTGCAAACCGGACAGCGATGCAATATAATAGATACTGTTTATACAGATTTTATGATATCATTGATACGGTGTCCGTGTCAATCATCGGAAAGGCAAATTGAACGCTATGTTAAAAAAAGATTTTTGGTATGATTTACCCAAAGAGCTCATTGCACAGGAGCCGGCTGACCCCAGAGACTCTGCACGGCTGATGGTGCTGAGCCAGAAAGACGACAGCATCCAGCACAAGATCTTCCACGATCTACCGGAATTTTTAGAGCCGGGCGACCTGCTGGTGGTAAACAATTCCAAGGTCCTGCCTGCCCGCATCGTGGGTGTCAAGCAGCCCACCGGTGCTGTGTGTGAGCTGCTTTTGCTGCGTCAGGTCAAAGGTGACCAGTGGGAATGCCTTGCAAAGCCCGGCAAGCGGATGCAGCCCGGCACGAAGGTGAGCTTTGGTGACGGCAGCCTGACCGCCGTGGTAGACGAGACCATGGAGGACGGCAACAAGTACGTTACATTCTATTACGATACCGAGACCCTTTATGAAAAGCTGGACGAATTTGGCAAAATGCCTCTGCCGCCCTATATCACCAAGCAGCTGGAGGATCAGAGCCAGTACCAGACCGTCTATGCCAAGGAGCTTGGCAGCGCCGCAGCGCCCACGGCTGGCCTGCACTTCACCCCGGAACTGATGGATACCATCCGCGCCAAGGGCGTGAACATTGCTGAAGTGACCCTGCATGTGGGTCTGGGCACCTTCCGCCCTGTACAGGAGGACGAGATCGCGGATCACAAAATGCACAGCGAATGGTACTGCATCGACGAAAAAACGGCGCAGATGATCCGCGATACCAAGGCTGCCGGTCACCGTGTGATCGCAGTGGCACTACCAGCTGCCGCACGCTGGAAGCCGTTGCCGCAAAGTACGGCGAAATCCGCGCCTGCAGCGGCAACACTTCTATCTTCCTGTATCCAGCGTGAAGTTCAACTGCATCGACGGCCTGATCACCAACTTCCACCTGCCGGAAAGCACCCTTATCATGCTGGTGTCGGCCCTGTATGGCTACGAGAAGACCATGGCAGCCTATAAGGTGGCTGTGGAGGAACGTTATAGATTCTTCTCTTTTGGCGATGCGATGCTGATTCTTTGATTATTTTTCCCGCTATTCTGTTGTTGATGAGCCTGATCCCGGGCTTTTTCATGAAGATCGCACGGCTGTTTTCCGTGCACAGAAAGGAACAAAAACTATGCCTTCTTTGACGACCTATAAGCTGCTCAAGCAGGAACACGACGCCCGGCGGGGCGAGTTCAAGACCGTGCACGGCACGGTGCAGACGCCCGCTTTTCAGAACGTGGCTACCGCCGGTGCCATCAAGGGTGGGTTGTCTGCTCAGGACCTGAAAGACATTGGCGCACAGGTCATGCTGTGCAACACCTACCACCTGCATCTGCGCCCCGGCGACAAGCTGGTAGCCGATATGGGCGGTCTGCACAAATTTACCCGCTGGAACGGCCCCATTCTGACCGACAGCGGTGGATTTCAGGTATTCAGTCTGGCAAAGCTGCGCAAGATCACCGAAGAGGGCGTGACCTTTGCTCCCATCTGGACGGCCACCGCATCTTTATGGGCCCGGAAGAGAGTATGCAGATCCAGGCAAACCTTGGCTCTACCATCGCCATGGCCTTTGATGAATGTGTGGAGAACCCCGCCCAGCACGATTACTCCAAAGCCAGCTGTGAACGAACGACCCGTTGGCTGAAACGCTGTAAGATTGAAATGGCCCGCCTGAAGCACGAGGCATTTCCGTGAATCCCGATCAGCTGCTGTTTGGCATCAATCAGGGCTGCACCTTTGCGGATCTGCGTGTGGAGCACATGAAGCAGATCGCAGACCTTGATCTGGACGGTTACGCCATCGGCGGTCTGGCTGTGGGCGAGCCCACCGAGGTGATGTATGAAATGATCAGTCAGGTGGAGCCCCACATGCCCAAGGATAAGATCCGCTACCTGATGGGCGTTGGCACCCCCGGCAATATCATTGAGGCAGTTTCCCGCGGCGTGGATCTGTTTGACTGCGTGATGCCCAGCCGTAATGCACGCCACGGCCACTTGAACACCTGGGGCGGTATCATCAACATCAAGAATGCAAAGTATGAGCGCGATGAACGCCCTATTGATCCTGCCTGTGGCTGTCCGGTCTGCCGCAGCTATTCCCGTGCCTATATCCGCCACCTGTTCAAAGCGGAGGAGATTTTGGGAATGCGCCTTGCCGTCATGCACAACCTGTGGTTCTATAACCATCTGATGGAGCGCATCCGGGATGAGCTGGATGCAGGCACCTTCACGGCTTTCCACGATAAATATGTAAATCTTCTGGATACCCGAATTTGAGAATAAGCCTTGCAACAGGTCGTTTAAAAAGGTATAATAAGCTTATCTGAATTTTGAGAGGAGATTTTGCCCCATGCAATTTCTGACTACCACTTCCGAAGCTACATCAGCCTGTTCTTCACACTGGCTCTGATGCTGGTTCTGCTGTACTTCATGATCTATCGTCCCCAGAAGAAGCAGGAGAAGAAGGATGCCGCAATGCGCAGCAGCCTGGAGATCGGCGATCAGGTCACCACCATTGGCGGTGTCATTGGCCGTGTTGTTGCAATCAAGGACGATACCTTTGTTCTGGAGACCGGTGCTGACCGTGTGAAGATCCGTTTCACCAAGACTGCAATTTCCGCTGTTGAAAAGCTGAACATGGACAAGGCTGACAAGAAGTAAGCTTTTTCTTCAAACAATTAAGAGCATATCAAACGCGTCTTCCTGCATAGATTACTGGCAGGGAGGCGCGTTTTTATGTCTGAGAAAAAACTTTTCCCGGCGGAACTCCGGTTCTTCTGCTGGCGGGGGCAGTCGGCGTTATGGTCACAGCGGCTGGCTGGCCGCAATGGCAGCGCTGATGACAGCACAGGGTTATTCTGGTGCCGCCGCACCGCCGCTGGCAACAGCAGCCGTTGGTGCAGGGAGCCTTTGCAGCGGTTGGATCGCTGCATTTTGCAAAAAGGAACGCGGCCTGCTGTGTGGCTTGTACAGGGCCTGTTTTATGCGGCATTGCTCGTGGTGCTCAGCGTTCCTTCCGGTACGCTTACGGAAGAGCCGCCGCTGCTGCGGTTTGCTGTGCTGATCCTGTGCGGCAGTATTGGCGGATTGCTGGGCATGGTGACCCGGGAGAAAAAGCGCCGCAGCTGAACAAATAAAACAAGGAGGTTCGATCATGTGGGTCTATCAGCAAACAGGAACGCCAGCGCACTTGCCAGAAGCCGCGCAGCAGCTTCCCACAGGTGAAGCTGCGCTTCTGCCGCAGCCGCAGAAAACACTGCCGCCAGAACGATCCGCACCGAAAGTGCCTTCACCGCTGCAGAGACATAACACGGAAACCCGGCAGAAAACCTGCTGGCTGCTCGTCTGTGCCTTTCTGATCGGCTCTGGCTCAGCTGGCGTGCTTCTGGCTTTCTGCGAAAAGCAGCAGCCGGACTGGCTGCAATATTACCTGCAAAGCTGGCGCGGCCTGTTTGCCGCTGCAGATGCACATACTGCGGCCAGCCTTTTCGGAACGGAATATCTTACGCTTGCTGCGGCCGCGACCCTTCTGTTCCTGATGGGCTTTTCCGCACTGGGGCCGGTTTTGATCTTTTTGTTTACGATGTTCTATGGGCTGGGAAACGGGACGCTGTTTGTGCAGCTGCTTTCCGACACGGCACTGAAAAGAGAAACGTGGCTTCTGCTGCTTGCATTTCTGCCTGCGGCAGCTGCTTCTGCAGGGCTGTGCACGCTCGGCACAGATTCTCTGCGGGTGAGCAGCCAGATCCGCGTCTGTTCCTTTTTTGCAGCAGGGCCTGACCGGGAGATCGTCCGGCCACATGGATTCATCCGGCAGTATCTGCTGACGCTGACGTTATTTGTGCCGCTGTGCGGCATTTCTGCAGCGCTTGCAAGCATTGGAAGCAGGCTTTGAGCAAGGGCTTTTCTTGCGGGTTTGCTTGTTATATGCTACAATAGAGAATAATAAAGCCAAGACAATGTAACAGGAGCTTTTTTGATGAAGGAACCAAAACTGAAAACTGTATATGTGTGTTCCAACTGCGGCGAGACAAGCCCCCGCTGGATGGGCCGCTGCCCAAGCTGCGGCAGCTGGAACACGATGAACGAGGACGTTGTAGCGGAAGCCCCCAAAGCAGGTACTGCCGCAGCCAAACAGGCGGCAGCCGCCCGCCCGGAAGGGGTGACCACCCTGACCGCAAAACGCCTTTCTGAGATCAGCATGACCGAAGAAAAAAGCCGTATTCTGACCGGCATTTCGGAGCTGGACCGTGTACTTGGCGGCGGCATTGTGCTGGGCGGCGTTGTGCTTTTGAGCGGTGAGCCGGGTGTGGGCAAATCTACTATGCTTCTGCAGCTGTGCGGTGCTATTTCCAACCAGCACAGCGTTTTGTATATCACTGGCGAGGAATCGGTGCGGCAGGTCAAGCTGCGCGCTGCCCGGCTGAAAGTGCCGCAGGATAACATCTTTCTGGCAGCGGAGAATGATGTGGACGAGATCTGCGGCTGATCGAAAAAGAAAAGCCGGATCTCGTGGTCATCGACTCCATCCAGACGATGCGCTGCATGGATATCTCGTCCTCCGCCGGTACGGTAAGTCAGGTCAAGGAAAGTGCGGCCCGCCTGCTGGCCGTGGCCAAAAAGCAGGAGATCCCCATGTTCATTGTGGGCCATGTGAACAAGGACGGTGCCATTGCAGGCCCCAAAGTCATGGAGCATATCGTGGATACGGTGCTTTACTTTGAGGGCGATAAAATGCTGCCGTACCGCATCCTGCGTGCGGCCAAGAACCGTTATGGCTCCACCAATGAGCTGGGCATGTTTGATATGACGGGGCAGGGCCTTGCTGAGATCGAAAACCCTTCACAGATGCTGCTGGAAGGCCGTCCTCTTGGCGTTTCCGGCAACTGTGTGGCCTGTACCATGGAGGGAAGCCGTCCCATTTTGAGCGAAATTCAGGCCCTTGCAACCAAAACCAATTTTCCAGCACCGCGCCGTGCCTGCAGCGGCTACGACTACAACCGCATGAATCTGCTGATTGCTGTGCTGGAAAAGCGTGCAGGGTATTTCTTTGGCAACCTGGATGTATATATCAACATCGTGGGCGGCATTGCGCTGCGTGATACTGCCTGTGATCTTTCTGTCTGCTTGAGTATGGTCTCCTCGCTGCTGGACAGGCCCGTCAGCGATAAGCTGATCGCCATTGGCGAGGTCGGCCTTGGCGGTGAAGTGCGCAGCGTACCCAATCTGGAACAGCGCCTGCATGAGGCAGAGCGTATCGGCTTTGAACGTGCGGTGATCCCGAAGCACAGCCTGAATCATCTGAGTCCGGCAGATTATCCTGGAATGCAGCTGATCGGCGCGGCTTATATCACCGATGCGATCAATGCCCTGAAATCTGACCGCTTATAAGAGGAAAAACAATGTCGATCTATCTGGACGAGAAAAATCCCGGCAAGCACAAGCCCTTCGATGATGCTGCGCCGGACATTGTGGAATACGTCCGCTATCTGGAAGTGATCGCGGGCAAAAGCGCAAACACGGCGTTCAGCTACTACTGTGATCTGCGCGGATTCAGCCGTTTTATGAAGCGCCGCCGTGGGCTTGTGCCCGAAGACAGCGAGATGAAGGATATCGACCCCAAAGGGCTGGACACCGCATTCTGGGCCTCCGTAACAAAGGAGGATATCTACGAATATCTGTACTTTTTAAACCGCGAGTGCGGCAACAAAAAGTCCTCAACGGCCCGGCGGCTGGCAAGCCTGCACGGCTTTTATGATTACCTGGTCAATCAGGTCAACCGGCTGGATGCAGATCCGACTGCGGCCATCCACCCACCCAAACAGGATAAGGTACTGCCCAAATATCTGACGGCGGAGCAGTCCATGGAGTTATTGGAAAGCACGCAGACCCAAAGCGATTTTCCGGAGCGGGATTATTGCATGGTGACGCTGTTTTTGAACTGTGGAATGCGTCTGGCAGAGCTTGTCGGCATGAATCTGGACGACATTGATTTGGAAAACCGCCAGATACGCCTGTTTGGCAAGGGCCACAAGGAGCGCATGGTTTATCTGAATGATGCCTGCATGGAAGCATTGCGGCTGTATCTGGGCAAACGCAATACGATGGAGGGGCTTCTGCCGCAGGAAAAGGCGGTCTTTATTACCCGACGGCGCAAAGAGCGTATCTCGAACCGCAGGGTAGAACAGCTAGTGACCGGTGCAATGAAAGCAGCCGGATTAAAAGGCTTTTCCACACATAAGCTGCGCCACACTGCCGCAACTCTGATGTATCAGACTGGTAATGTGGACATCCTTACACTCAAGCAGCTGCTGGGCCACAGCAACGTGTCTACCACACAAATTTATACGCACCTACAGGAATTTCAGGTGCGCGCGGCTATTGAAGAAAACCCGCTGGGCAAGGTCAAAAAGCCCAAAGCATCTTCTCACATCTTGGATACAACAGAAAAGGAAACAGGGGAGACAGCAGAGGATTCAGCTCTGGATGAGGAACTTTCGTCTGTGCCCATGAAAGCCTTTGAGGGTGCGGCTCAGGATGGCATCGGGCTGGATGCTTCCGTGCTTGCAATGAGGCCTGATGCGAACGCTGGAAACGGAAATTCCTGAACCACATAAGAATACCCATAAAATGAAACGATACCGTCTGTGACGCGTCCAAGGTGCGGACATGTCATCGGCGGTATTTTTATAGATATATTTATATAAATAATGGAATGATAAGCTGTGATCTGGCCAGCGATTTGAAATCGTACGAGCAAATGGTCGTTCACAGAAAAATAAAAAGATCAGAATGACCACAGAACTTATAGCAACATAAAAAGAGAATCTGGAAAAATAAAATGCAAGCGCGCATGGCAGCGGCAGACTGTGCAGCTTTTGTAATTTGTAAGTCCATAAAAAGATTGTAGCACCAAAATACTAATGAGACACAAAAATATAAAAAACGCAAAAGTTGAATCATACGGTATTACAGATGGCTGCAGATCCGCAGGTCGCGGAAAAAGGCCAGATTCAGGAAAATAGAGATTTTTCGCTTCCCCGCATTTCGCATAACGTGCATTATACGAAAATTATACACTCAAAAAAATAAGACCGCCCTTCTCTTCTGGTTATGAGTTCAGCGGTCTTAAAATACTGATGGCTGTATGGTGTTGGGTTCAGAATGTTATCGCTTCTTCTCCCTTGGTGATGCTATGCTGATACTTTTTAATTTAAAGTGAACCCGGCAAGCTGCTCGGCCTGCGGCTGTGTGCCAAAGTATGCACAGATCGCTTCGTAATAAACGCGGGCTGTTTTTTTACAACCTTCTTCGCTGCCGAACTGTGCAACATCTGCTTCATTCGTTACAAAGCATTGCTCTGCCAGCACTGCCGGACAATTTACATCTTCCAGCAACGTAAAGCTTCGCTCTGCACGCACCTCGGTGTGGGTGCTTTCCACCAGTTGCTTCTGATCGTTTTCCAGATAATAAATGTATCGGACTCCCCCGCGCCCACGCAGAGATGCTCCTACAGCCTGCATTCCTTTGGCAAGCAGCTGCGCAAAGTAAAAGCTTTCCTGATGCCAAGTCCGGCCCGGCACTGCCGGATAGCACTCAAAGCCGGATGCAGTGGAGCCATTTGCAGCTGAGTTGCCGTGGATGGAAAGCAGCAGCTGCGGTGCCTGTTCGTCCGCTCTGGCGGCACGCTGGGCGGGCGTAGTGGTTTCATCAAAGCTGTCACGGGTCTGCAGTGGAATAAAATTAGAGTCCTGCTGCAGCAGCCGGATCAGTTCCGAGGCGGTTGCTGCGGTCATATCTTTTTCTTCGATCACTCCCCTTGCACCCGGGTCTGTTCCACCGTGCCCAGCATCGATCACCACGCGGTAAGGCGGATCACCGACCTGCGGACGGAATTCTTCACCGGCGATGCTTTCCGCTGGCTGAACTGTCTGCAGAGTCAGCGCTGCATGCCAGAGTGAGCTGCCAAACCAGATACCCACTGCGCAAAAAAGCAGAATGACCGTATTTTTGAGCACATGAGAAGTCTGTTTTCGTCTTTTTGAGTGCGCGGCTTTGGAATATCGTTTTGCCATTTTGGCTTACATCCTTATATTAGCATTCTTTATAGAATACGATCCTGCTCTGCAAATTCCTTCAATGTGAGAAAAAGCTACCCGAAAAATCTTTCGGATAGCTTTTTCTTTATTTCAGCTCTACCACGGTCACGCCGCTTTCACCCTCGCCATAACGGCCCAGACGGAAGCTTTTGACCATGCGGTTGCCGCGCAGATGCTTGTGGATAGCTGTGCGCAGCGCACCGGTACCATTGCCGTGGATCAGATAAACCACTGTCTGTCCGTTCAGGATGGCACGGTCGATAAAGGAATCCACCTCCGGCAGCGCTTCGTCCACCGTCAGGCCCAGCAGATTGCATTCCATCTTGGCGGAACGCTGTACCCTCTCTACCCTGCCGTTCGGGCGGTTGGCATCGCCGGTCAGGCGGGAATAGCGTTGCTGTGCTTTAGTCTGCGGTTTCTTTTCCTTGACCAGCTTTTCCGGCTGTTTCAAGCCCTTGAGCGGAACTTTGGTCTTGATGATGCCTGCACGCACCAGAACATCGCCGTTTTTATCCGGCAGGGCCAATACGGTGGCCAGCTGGTTCAGCTCTGCAATGCAGACCTCCTGCCTACCTTGACCTCTTTCAGCGGCACAAATTCCTTGACGGGGTTATGCACAGCCTCGGAGCCGATAAACAGCTTTTCCGATTCTTTTTTGGCAATCTCGCGGGCGCGCTGAGCTTTCTGCTGGGTACTCATGCGCTCGTCCTTCTGCAGCTGACGCAGTTCATCAGTCAGGGCGTAAGCCTGACTTTCCACCTGCTGTGCCAGCGCACGAGCCTTGGCACGGGCAGCTTCCAGTTCATTTTCGCCCTGACGGATCAGCTCATCACGCTTTTTCTGCGCGGCTTCCAGCTGGTGGGAAGCTTCGTTCTTCAGCTCTTCCACCTCGTTCTGGCTTTCCTTCAGCTGCAGCTTCAGATCATCCAGCTGTCCCAGAACGGCATCCAGACGCTTATCCTCTGCGGAAAGATGCTGCTGTGCCGCTTCGATCACGCGCTCCGGAATGCCCAACTTTTCGCTGATGAGGAACGCATTGGATTTGCCCGGCACGCCGACGCTCAGCTTATAGGTCGGGCGCAGCGTTTCCAGATCAAACTCACAGCTGGCATTGACAACGCCCTTGGTTTCCAGAGCAAACACCTTCAGCTCAGCGTAGTGAGTGGTGGCCATCAGCAGCACGCCGCGGCGGCGCAGCTCTTCAATGATGGCCACAGCCAGCGCAGCACCTTCGGCGGGGTCGGTACCGGCACCAAGCTCGTCCAGCAGCACCAGTGTGTGCGGCATGGCAAGCTCCAGAATGCCGGTGATCTTTTTCATATGACCGGAGAAGGTGGAAAGGCTCTGCTCAATGCTCTGTTCATCGCCGATATCCACCAGAAATTCGTCAAATACGCAGATCTCGCTGCGCTCGTCAGCCGGGATCAGGAAGCCGCACTGCGCCATGGCGCACAGCAGGCCCGCTGTTTTCAAGGTGACGGTTTTGCCACCGGTGTTCGGTCCGGTGATGATCAGCGAATCGTAATCCCTGCCCAGAGCAATATCCACAGGCACGCACTTTTTAGGATCGATCAGCGGGTGGCGCGCACGAATCAGCGAGAAGGAATCGTCGGTGCGGACAGCAGGCTTGAATGCCTTGAGATCCAAAGCCAGCCGTGCCTTTGCCAGCAGAACATCGATCTCCAGCATAGCCTTGTAGCTGTACTGGAACTGCGGCTCAATGGCGGCCACCTGTGCGGTAAAGGCCACCAGAATGCGCTCGATCTCCTGCGCTTCCTGCGCACGGTACTGCAAAATGCGGGCATTGGCTTCCACAACGGCCTGCGGCTCCACAAAGACGGTGGCTCCGGTAGACGAAACATCATGAATAATGCCGCTCACCTCACCGCGGTATTCGCTCTTGACCGGCACAACATACCGGCCATTGCGCATGGAAACCACGCTTTCCTGTAGATACTTGGAGGTATCCATATTGCGGACCATGCTCTCCAGACGGTCACGGATGCTGTTCTCCGTTGCGCGGATTTTTTTGCGCAGGTCGTTCAGGGTATGAGAGGCCGTGTCTGCCATGCATCCGGTGCCAGAATGGCGCTGGAGATCTGCTGTTCCAGGCCCGGCTGCGGTGCCAGCGCATAGAACAGATCGTCTGTAGGCAGAGCGTCGTGCTCCGAAGCACCATACCAGCTTGAAAGATTCTGAAAATTGCGCAGTGCACCAGCCACCATCAACAGCTCGCCCATTGAAAGTACGCCACCTTTTACGGCGCGGGCCGCCAGCTGACTGACATTCTCCACGCCGCCAAAGCGCGGGGAGCCGTTTTTGATCAGCAGGGTGTTGATGGCATCGGTCTGTTCCAGCGCATAGCGCACCTCGTCCGGGTCGCACTGCGGCTGAGTGGCAAGCAGCATTTCGCGCGCTTCCTTGCACACGCAGCCCTCTGCGGCACGGGCGATGATCTTATCCAGTTCCAGAGTTTTTAAGTAACTTGTTTCCATAGGTTCCCTTTATGCTCAGGGCAGCAGGGTCTTTAAAAAGTCATAGCTTTTCAAAGGCTTATCCATATGGGTCAGTGCATAGCGCTCTGCCACTGCGGAAAGCTTTTCCAGACTGCCCACAGAAATTTTGAATGCAAATATTTTTTTGTCGTCCACAAGGCAGATGTGCCGCAGCGCATACAGTGCACCCTGATCAAGGTTGCAGGTCTTTCCTGCTTTTGCGGCGCAGTCTGCACAGAGCAGATGGCCTTCCTGCACATCCAGATAGAACGTAGCACCATCATAGGCGCTGCAATCGCGGCAGCACACGATCTGCGGCATAAAGCCGCACTCGCTCATGGTGCGCAGTTCAAACACGGCCTTGATCACCCGCAGGTCCGTTTTGCTCTCGCTGATCATATAGAAACAGTTGAGCAGCAGCCGAAGCTCCCGCTGTGCCTCCTGCCGGTGGGCGAAAGGGTCATTGCCATTTCAGCCATATACATGGCAAGGCTCATGCCCTCAATGCTGGACGAGATGCCGTGAAAGACATTTTTCACTTCCGCTTCCCGCACAGTGTACATGTTGCGGCCCGGCACCAGTGTGAACTCGGAATAGCAGAACAGCCCGCACGCGCTGAACAGCTTGCTCTTCAGCCGCAGGCTGCTCTGCGCTGCTGCCGAGATCACGCCCAGTTCCGGTGTCAGGATCGTCAGAATGCGGTCTGATTCCTTATAGCGGGTCTCCTTCAGCACCAGACCCGTGGTTACAAAGGCTTCCATTTTCTTGGTCCTCTGCCGGGGTTTCTTCCGGCCGCTGTTGTTTATAATCGAGATAACGAAGAATGTTTCCCGTGCAGGCAAACGCCTGCCAGCTTGCTTGTGCATCCATTTGCAGCACCTCTTCCCTGTTACGGATAGTGTCAGGTTTATTTTAACCGTTCATCCAAGGGAATTCTGTCCTGCTTTGGCAAGTGTCAGCGGTTATTGGTGTTCTGCTTGAAGCCAAAGTTGTTCAGCAGGAACTCGTTATCGCGCCAATCGGATTTTACCTTTACCCAGCACTGCAGATTGACGCGGCAGCCCAAAAACTCTTCGCAGTCTGCACGGGCAGCACTGGCAATTTTTTTCAGCATTGCACCGCCTTTTCCAATGACCATGCCCTTGTGGCTTTCGCGCTCGCAGTAGATATTTACATCAATATCGATCAGGTCGGTGCCCGGGCGCTCTTTGAAGCGCTCCACCACAACAGCAATGCCATGGGGGATCTCGTCGCGCATGAACAGCAGGGCCTTTTCACGGATGACCTCCGCCACAAGCTCCTTTTCCGGCATATCCGTGTAGGCATCATCATCAAAATAATGCGGGCCTTCCACAGCATAGCGGCTCAAAGCATCGAACAGCACTTCGCAGCCGTCGTTATCACGGACGCTGATGGTGTAGATATCGTCGAATACACAATGCCTTCAGCTCTTCTTTGCGGCTTCCAGATCAGCAGGCTCCTTGACAAGATCGGTCTTATTGATGACTGCAATGGCCGGGCCGCCGCTGCTGCGCAGCATATCCACCAGCACCATTTCCGATTCATTCAGTGCGCCGTAAGGCTCAAACAGCATCATGGAAACATCCACATCTGCAATGGAATCGCTGGCAGTCTTATCCATCCGTTTACCCAGTTTGTTGCGTGCCTTGTGCACACCGGTGTATCCAGCAGCACATACTGCAGCGGCCCGCGGGTGATCACGCCGGTAATGCGGGTACGGGTGGTCTGCGGCTTGGAAGTGACGATGGCTACCTTTTCGCCAACCAGAAGGTTGGTCAGACTGGATTTGCCTACATTGGGACGGCCAATGACAGCCACAAAAACGGAAGAAGTATCATAATGCCCCTGAATGGGTGTAGCGTTACTCAAAATCTAGCTCCTGTCTGTATTGTGCGGCAACCGCACGGTGAATCTATTACTCGGTATAGCTTACGGTGCGCGGCAGGCCCAGCTGCAGCAGAACAGCTTCCTCTTTCTCACGCATCCGCATGGCTTCCAGACCGCCATTTTCGTGGTCGTAGCCCAGCAGGTGCAGCATGGAGTGCACCGTCAGGAACGCCACCTCACGCTGCAGCGGATGGCCGTAGAGGTTTGCCTGCTCCTGTGCACGCTCCATACTGATGACGATGTCACCCAGCATTTTGCAGCCGTTGTTCTCGTCAACATCATATTTGCCGTCTACACCCAGAGGGAAGCTCAGCACGTCGGTGGGCATGGGCTTGTTGCGGTACTGGTTGTTCAGCTCAGCAATGGCGGCGTTATCCACAAAGGTCACGCTGATCTCTGCAGGAGCTTCAAAATGCTCATACTCCAGCACGGCATTACAGGCACGGCGGATGAGAATGCGCAGACCGGAAGGAACCTTGACGGCTTCTGTGAATTGGTGATCAAAACTTTATTGGACATAAATCAGTCCACTCCTTTCTGTTTTTGATGGCTTTATATGAATTCTGGTGATTTTATTTTTCAGGGTGTGCAGCCTTTTCGTAAGCCTTGATAATCTCCTGCACAAGACGGTGGCGCACAACATCTTTCTCAGTAAAATAGCACTGTGCAATCCCATTTACATTTTTAAGCACGTGCAGTGCATCCACAAGACCGCTGCGGGTGCGTTCCGGCAGATCGATCTGGGTCACATCACCGGTAACCACCACCTTGGAGCCGACACCCATACGTGTGAGGAACATTTTCATCTGCTCCGGTGTGGTGTTCTGTGCCTCATCCAGAATGATAAAGGAATCATCCAGCGTGCGTCCGCGCATATAGGCAAGCGGTGCAACCTCAATGATCTGCTTTTCCACAAGGCGCTCGTAAGTTTCGGCACCCAGCATATCAAACAGGCCGTCATACAGCGGGCGCAGATAAGGGTCTACCTTCTGCTGCAGATCACCGGGCAGAAAGCCCAGCTTTTCACCTGCTTCCACTGCCGGGCGGGTGAGCACGATGCGGGAAACATCCTTGGCTTTAAAAGCCTTTACCGCCATGGCAACGGCCAGATAGGTCTTGCCGGTACCCGCCGGGCCAACGCCAAAGGTGATGGCATTGGTGCGGATGGCATTGAGATATTCCTTCTGGCCCAGTGTTTTGGGCCGGATCGGCCGTCCCTTGACCGTTACGGTAACAAAATCTTCGGTCAGTTCCTTGACCCGCTTTTCTGCTCCGTCGTGCGCCAGACTGATGCAGTAGCGCACGGTCTGGTCTTCCAGCGGTGTATGATTCTCGATCAGAAGCAGCATTCCCTCCACAGCGCGGCTGGCCGCGGCAACATTGGCCGGTTCGCCTGAAAGCCGCAGCTGCGTGCCCCGGCAGACCGCCGTAACAGAAAATTCGTTCTCCAGCAGACGGATGTTCCGGTCGCAGTTGCCAAAAACAGCTGCGGCGACCTCTACACTATCCAGTTCAATATTCTTTTCTGCCATGTGCTCCTCCTGAAGGATATATTTTAATGCTTCTATTGTACCACCAAAATCTCGAAGAAGAAAACTGTGAAAAGTATACAAAATATTTTCATCCGTTCCATCGGTTTTTTCATACGCCAAGGCAGCTGCCCCTGCAAAGCGTCAGCGGCAAAAAAGAAAATGCAGGAACAGGAATGCATCCTGTACGAATGATCTTGTCAAGACCTTTTGTGCCACAACCGCAGAGAAAAACAAAACATATCTTTGGCCAAAAGGCAATAGCAAACTTCTCCCCTGCGTGCTACAATAGCAAGCGTTGTGCGGCTTGCACCCGGCCGGCCGCTCCGGAATGCTGAAATCAAAGGAGAAGGAACCATGGAACAACTTTTTCTGATGCCCGGTGAAGAACGCTGCGAACGCTTCAAGGATGGCAACGGTATTCCGAGAGTTCACTACTCCTATCGCTCGATGCACGGTGCATTCTTCGACTGCGAGAGCCGCAGTTTGGAGGAAGCCCAGCGCCTGTGTGAGGACTGGCTGGTAGGTCAGGACCGCTGTTACCGCAACTGAAATGAAAAATAGAAACCTCCGCTTCCCTGTCGGTACTGCCGCTGGGAAGCGGAGGTTTTTGCTTTTTACAGGTTTATTTCCACAGTTGAGCGCAGACAAGTTCCAGCACACTGCCCGCGATGCAGCGGGCCTTATCCGAAATGAGAAAACAGTTGGAAAGTTCCTCTTTGCGGGGGTCTATATCGGCCACCTTAAAACCGGGCGTTACCGGATAACTGCTGCGCAGAAGTCCGCGCAGAATGCCCGTGATCTGCGTGGTCACAGAAATCATGGCACCATCTGCCGTGCGGATCTGCGCAATGGTCTCACCCGCTTCCACGATATCTCCAATTTTGCGGAGATCCATAAATATACCGGCCGTGCCGGCATGGATCACGCGCTCTTTGCCGTAGCCGCCAATGATTCCGGGAATGCCGGTATCAGGGATGGCACTGCCTTCCCGAATGATGCGTCCCAGCCGGTGGCCGCGTTTGGTCTCCACCACCACATCCACATCCTGCCCGGCCGTGAAACCGGGGCCGAGTGCAATGGTCAGGGGTGCATATCCGCGTTGTGCCAAGATTCTTTTTGGCAAGGATCGCATCCACAAGGACATCCGGCTTTGCGGGCGCAATGCTTTTGCCTTGCGGGTCTACCAGAACAGGAACGGCATTCTGTTTCCAGATTTCTTCTGCCTGCGCCAGAGTTTCGATCCGTACCGCACGCAGACCTTCAACGGCGGTCTCACCTTCATAAACGGCTTCGCACAGAGAAACCTGCCGCCGGATCGCCGCCGGATGCTCCGCTTCCAGCACCAGCACACGCAGGCCTGCGCTCCACAGCCGGTGAATGGTGCCGGTAGCAAGGTCGCCGCCGCCGCGCACAAGGATCAGTGCATCCTTCTTCATTTGATCTCCTCTCCGGGCTGGAGTCGAGTCAATACGATCTCCATAGACCCACCGCAGGCAGCAATTGCTGCATCATCATTTTTGCCGTCTGCCGAAAAATGCAGCCGTTGATACGCCGAAGCAGTTCCCGTCAGCATTTCCTGTGCAGCCAGAATGGTGCGGTGCTCCATAATACCGCCGCCCACGCTGCCCACAATAGAGCCGTCTGTGCGAACCAGCATTTTTGCGCCGATTTCCCGCGGCGTAGAGCCGTGCCGCGCCGCAATCACGGCAAGCACCGCCTGCTGCCCGGCGGCATCTGTCTGAGCCATGGCTTCCAGAAGCAGATGAAAAGCCTCCGTCTGCGGACGCGCATTCTTGATCGATACGATCTGTGCCAGAATGGAAAGTGCGATCTCCTCTGCCGTCTGTGAGCCGATGGAAAGCCCGATGGGGGCGTACAACGCCTCCACTCTTTCGGCATCGATCCCGGCTTCCAGAAGTTGACGGCGCACCAGTGCGGCACGCCCGCGGCTGCCATCATGCCAACATAGGCTGCAGGCTTTTTTAATATCACCTTCAGGCAGTCCACATCAAATGCATGTGCCCGGGTGACGACCACAAAATAAGTCTCTGCGCCGTCAGGTACCTGCGCAAGCGCTTTATCAAACGGCAGGCAGAGCACTTTATCGGCTCCGGCCAGCCGCAGCTGCTGTGCATATTCCTCGCGGTCATCCATTGCAAGGACCGTCAAGCCCAGCAGCTTTGCAAGCTGCACAACGGCTGCAGCCACATGTCCACCACCGCAGACTACCAGCTGCGGCACCGCGCCAAAGCGCTCCGCAAAGATGTCTGTGCCTGCAACAGAGTGGATACCAGCTGCTGTGTAGCCCTGCAGTTCTGTCAGGTGCTGCAGCAGTACGGTGCTGTCTCCTCTCTGCCACACAGGCCTGCCCTCCAGCAAAAGCAGCTGGCTCCCCGCGGCATCGCCTCTAACTGGGCCACCATCGTCCAGCCGCCCGCAGAACAGGCTTTTTGCAGCATTGTATAAAGCGGCATTTTACCCATGCGTCATTCTCCTGTTTTATCTTTATTACTGTTCTACTGCTGCGGCCTGATCGTAACGTGCCGGGTCCAGCCGGTTCTGCCACTGCTCAAATTCTTCCGGCAGCATCCGCCAGGCAAGGCCGCAGCCTGCGGAGATCTCGCGCGGCAGTGGGATGAGCTACCCGGAACCTTCTCCGCAAGGCACTGCTTTTCCCATTCCATGGCATCCAGCGTTGTGCGGAATGAAAGAACAATATAAGTTTTTTTGATGCGCATATCAGATCTCCTGTGCAAGCTCCTGAACAGCGGCTGCGGTCTGAAGCACTTCGGCTTCCGTATTGAAATGCGAAAAGCTGAACCGTACCATGCCCTGCTCCACCGTGCCCAGCGCTTTATGCATCAGCGGTGCACAGTGCGCACCGGCACGCACACAGATGCTGTAGTCCTCCCACAGAATATCTGCAATGCGGGCTGAATCTTCGTCTCCGATGTTGAGCGAGATAATGGGAGCGTGCAGCGCCATTTCCGGGTCGCCGTAGATCTTCACGTTCGGCAGATCTCGAATGTTTTTATAAAAGAGCGCCGCCAGTGCAGTTTCTTTTGCACACAGCGTTTCCACACCCTGAGCCAGAATCCATTCCACACCGGCACACAGGCCCGCCAGACCCGGAACATTGAGCGTCCCGGCTTCCAGAGCGGTGGGCATCTGTGCAGGATGCTGTTCATCAAAGCTGTGTACGCCGCTGCCTCCCACTACCAATGGCTGGATGGAAAGCCCCGGGCGCACATACAAGCCGCCTGTTCCCTGCGGGCCAAGCAGCGCCTTATGCCCAGTGAAGCATAGCACATCAATGCCCAGTGCCTGTACGTCAATGGCCTGTGAACCCGCCGTCTGGGCCGCATCCACGATCAGCAGCAGGCCGTGCCGGTGCGCAAAACCCGCTGCTTTTGCAAGATCCGTTCCGTTGCCGGTCACATTGGAAGCACCTGTTACGACCAGCGCTTTTGTATTGGGCTGAACCAGCTTATCCCAGTCATCATATTGCAGCCGTCCGCGCTCATCCACGCCTGCAAAACTGAACTGCAAGCCCTGTTCCCGCAGCCGGTAGAGCGGCCGCAGAACAGAGTTATGCTCACATACCGTTGTGATGATATGATCGCCCGGTGCAAAAAGGCCCCCCAATGCAATGTTCAAGGCCTCCGTTGCATTTGCCGCAAAGGCAATACAGGACGGGTCTGGTGCGTGGAGGAGCTTTGCCATTGCGCACCGCGCAGCATAAACAAGACGGCTTGCGTGCAGCGTTGGCTCATGGGCACCCCGTCCCGGATTGCCTGCCGTGCGCATTGCGTCCAGCACAGCCTGCTCTACCTGTGGCGGCTTGCGCAGGGTCGTGGCAGCGTTATCCAGATAGATCACGGTTTCACCACGTTGCCTGCCTGCGTCAGCTTTTCCACGATGGTGTACATGTTGGTCACACTGCCAACAGCAAGCTTTTCGGTCAGGCCATAGAAATTCAGGCAGGTGCCGCAGGTCATGATCTCCACGCCCTGTGCTTCCAGTGCCTTCAGGTCATCCAGCATGGGCGAACCCTCACAGGTCAGGGACGCGCCGCCGTTATAGAACAGCACTGTTTTGGGCAGCTGATCCTGCTGGGTAAGTGCGAACACAAAGGCCTTGAGCAGGGACTTGCCAAGGTCATCTGCGCCAATGCCCATTTTATCAGAGCTGATGGCAACCACCGTGTCTGTGCGGGTGTCCGGTGCACAGGCCGGTGCTTCTTCAGTGGGTGTTTCGGACGCTTCGCCGACCGTGAACAGCACGCGGTATTCCCGCTCGGCCAGCTTTTCGGCGCTGTACTGATAACCTTTTTGCTGGGCCATTTTGGTAAGGTTCTGCACGGCGATCTCATTATCCACCAGCACTTCCACCTCACCGGCACCCTTCAGTTCAGAGATCGCCTTTTTGGCTTTTACAACGGGCAGCGGGCATGCGTCACCCCGGGCATCAACTTTCAGCATCATAATTGTAGGTCTCCATCAGTATTTTACAGTGATTTCCTGTTCGGTTTTGGGTATGATCTCACCCACGATCTTTGCGGGCAGGCCAGCGGCCTGCAGCTCTGCTTCCAGCGCATTTGCTTCTTCTGGCAACACGGCCAGCAATAGTCCGCCGGAGGTCTGTGGGTCAAACAGCACCTCTTCCATTGCAAACGGCACATTTTCAAAAGTGACATATGGGCCGGTATGGTTGCGGTTGCGCTGTCCGGCAGCGGTATACAAAAAATCATCTGCTGCTTTTTCGGCTCCCGGTAGAACCGGCACCATCCGTGCATCAATGATACAGGAAAGCTTTCCGCCCATCATCTCGTGCAGATGGCCCAGAAAACTGAAACCGGTCACATCGGTTGCCGCGTGGACCGTATACTTTCGGCTGATCTCGGCAGCGTTTTTGTTCAGCGTTGTCATGGACGCAATGGCACCAGCATATCTTCCGGTGCCGCTTCGCCCACACGGTTTGCCGTGCAGATCAGCCCACGCCCAGAGCTTTTGTTAAAATCAGCTTGTCGCCGGGCTTGCCGGAATCATTCGTATACATTTTTTTCGGGTCCACAAGGCCAGTCACCGAAAGTCCGTATTTCACACCTGTATCGGCAATGGAATGCCCGCTGCAAGGCTTCCACCCGCTTCGGCCACCTTCTTGGCTCCGCCGCGCAGAATCTCGCCCAGAATGTTCAGATCCATGCTCTCCGGGAAGCAGACAAGGTTCAGTGCAGTCTTCACCTCGCCGCCCATGGCATAGACATCGCTCAGGGCGTTGGCCGCTGCGATCTGGCCGAAGGTATAGGGGTCATCCACCATCGGCGGAAAAAAATCCACTGTCTGTACCAGCGCGATATCATCTGTTATGCGGTACACAGCCGCATCATCCCGGCTGTCGTACCCGACCAGAAGGCTCGGGTCTCTTGCACCGCGCGGCAGCTTTTCCAGAATACGGCTCAGCGCTCCGGCTCCTAGCTTTGCGGTACATCCGCCGCCGGTGCAGAACACGATCTTGCCTTCTTTGCTCATGCACGTTCTCCTTTCTCGAAATGAGACGTAGCGCAGGAAATCCGATAAATTTTTTTCAGAATATCAGCCACCTGCCGGGCCAGAGCAGCCTGCTCTTTTGTATCGACCTGATTGAGTACAACATAAAAGCTGCGATCCCCTACAGCCTTCCTTCCACCGGCTTCACTTGCAAGCAGATTTGCCAGAAGTTCCGGTGTCAACTGCGCATCCTGCGGAACACAAAGCAGCTCTGCGGCAAGCTCTGCCCGGAAACAGACCTCCCGGAGCGGATGCCTCAACGCAGAAAGCCCTGCTACGGCCAGAACCGTATCGCACTGCGGTAAAAGCACCGGCTCGTGCGCAGCGGGTGCCTTGCAGGGCATCCGTTTTGCGCCGTCCGCTTCAATGAGCACGATATCTGCAAGGGTCATCCAGCGCTCCAGCTGTGCCTGCGGCGGGGCCGTCAATTTGCCGCCGTGTGCAGCGGTTCCGGCCACGGCATAACTGCCGCACTTCCACAGGCGGAAAAGCTCTGCATCCGTCTGTGCCAAGACCCCGCCGGGCGGCTGCATAATATGGGTGGTGGTAGCGGCCAATACCCGCCAGCTTGCGGGCGCAGTGCGCAGCCAGATTGTACAGCAGTGTGGTCTTTCCGCCGCCGCCCACCAGAGAAATAACATGTCCCTTCTCCGCAAGAAACGGAAAAATTTTTTCGTCGATCATTTCTGCTTTTCTGCAACTGCCATGGCGATTTTTTCCGGTGTTGATGGGCAGCTCATAGAACCGGGTGCCGATAGCGTTATAGATGGCATCGGAAATGGCAGGCAGCGGTGTGTTGATGACGACCTCGCCGATGGACTTTGCGCCAAAGGGTCCGTTGGGTTCATAGCTGCTCTCGAATTCAACCTTGATCTTGCCCACATCGGTGCGGGCCGGAATTTTGTACTGGAACAGAGAATTCTCTTCCGGGTAGCCATTTTTATCGTAGGTGATGTTTTCGGTCAGAGTCATGCCGATGCCCTGCAGCAGACCGCCTCAGCCTGCACACGGGTCAGGTTCGGTTGATGGGCGTGCCGCAGTCCACACAGGCATCAAATTCCAGCAGCTTTACCTCGCCGGTCTCAGTATCCACTTCCACCTCAGCAGCACCAACCATGAACGGCGGCGGCGACAAAGGCGACGTATGCGTTTCGGTGGCTTCCAGCGGAACCATATGGCCGAACTGAGAAGCATACGCGATCTCGCTCAGAGACTTTTTCTGTGTGGGATCTTTGCTCTTGAAAACATCTTTTCCATCAAATTCCACCTCGTCCTCGGTGCATTCCAGCAGCTCTGCGCCCAGCTTGCAGATCTGGCCGCGCAGCTTCATGGCACACTTTTCGGTGGCCTTTCCGGTAACGTAAGTGGTACTGGACGCATAGGAGCCGGAGTCATAGGGCGAGGTATCCGTATCAGCTCCGAAGACCGTGATATTGTCCAGCGGGCAGTCCAGCACTTCGGCGGCGATCTGCGCCAGTGTAGTGTCACAGCCGGTGCCCATGTCGGCCGCACCGATCATCAGGGTGTAGAAGCCGTCGTCATTCAGTTTCAGGGTGGCACTGCCCACATCCATGCCGGAAATGCCGGAGCCTGCATCGCCATGCCCATACCGACAGCGCGCACCTTGCTGTTGCCCATATCACGGGCAGGGTATTTGTGCTCCCAGTCGATCATATCCCGCACCTTGACAAGGCAGCGGTCCAGCGCGCAGCTGGTGTTGACAGCCCCATAGTAGGCGGGCATCACATCGCCCTCCTGTACGGTGTTTTTCAGCCGCAGCTCAAAGGGGTCCATATTCAGCTTATGAGCCAGTTCATTGACAGCAGATTCTACGGCAAACAGTCCCTGCGTTGCGCCGTAACCGCGGTAAGCACCGGCAGACATGTGGTTCGTATACACCACATCACTGATAAAACGGAAGGCTTCTGCCTTGCCGTACAGCGGGATGGACTTGTGACCGGAAAGGCCCACGGTCGTAGGGCCATGCTCACCGTAAGCACCGGTATTGGAAAGGGTGTACAGATCAATGCCCTTCACAACGCCGTCCTTCGTGGCACCCAGCCGCACATGGATCTCCATTTCGTGACGTGGCGAGGATGCGATCTGGCTTTCCACACGACTGAAAATGATCTTGGAGGGCTTTTTGGTCTTCCAAGTCACAAAAGCCGGATATACCTCACTGACCGCCGTCTGCTTGGCACCAAATCCGCCGCCGATGCGGGGCTTTGCCACGCGCACCATGGATTTGGGAATATGCAGTGCGTTCGCAATATTGCGCCGTGCATGGAACACGATCTGCGTGGAGCTGAGCACATTCAGCCGCCCATAGGTATCAATGGAGCAGTAGGTGCGGAAGGTCTCCATCATGCCTGCTGGCAGGCCTTGGTGTGGTAAATGTGGTCAATGACTACATCGCTGGCCGCAAGCACTGCGTCGATGTCACCGGCTCCGCATTCATCATGGGCGCAGAGGTTGCGTTTGTTGTCGGCTCCCACCGGGCACAGACTGGCCCAGTTGTCCTCCGGATGCACCAGAATTGGGTTGTCCTTGGCAGTGTGATAGTCCAGCACTGCTTCCAAAACCTCATATTCCACCTTGATGAGCTTGAGAGCCTTATCCACGCACTTTTCGTCTTTACCGGCCACAATGGCCACCACATCGCCACAAAGCGCACATGGCGGTCAATGAGCAGGCGGTCACGCGGACTGGCTTCCGGATAGGTCTGGCCAGCCTGCGTGTAGCGCGGCGCATCCTGCGGCACATCCTCCATGTAAAGATTGCCTCGATGCCGGGCACCTTTTTTGCTACAGCCGTATTGATAGTTTTGACGATGGCATTTGCGTGCGGAGAGCGCAGCAGCTTTACGATCAGGCAGTCCTGCGGGATCACATCGTCCATATAGACGGGCTGGCCGGTGACCAGCTGCATGGCATCCTTTTTACGGAAAGGCTTGTTGATGGTACTCATTCTGCGGCCTCCTTCTGCTTTTTCCATGCCAGAAAGTTCATGATGCCGCGCAGCTGGCCCTCATAGCCAGAGCAGCGGCAGAGGTTGCCGGAGAGATATTCCTTCACTTCTTCCTCACTGGGGTACGGATTCTCGCGGAAGAGGGCCAGCGCGTTCATGATAAAGCCCGGGTTGCAGAAGCCACACTGCTCTGCACCCTGATCCGCGATAAAGCCGCCGAACTCCGCGGCTTCTTCCTGCAGGCCTTCCAGTGTGGTAATGCTGTGGCCGCTGGCACGCGCTGCCAGTACCGAGCAGGACAGCACCGGTTCTCGTCCAGAAACACCGTGCACAGACCGCAGTTGGAGGTCTCACAGCCGCGCTTGACGCTCTTGCAGCCGTGGGCACGTACAAAATCGATCAGCAGCATATCTGCAGCCACATCCTCTGTGACCTTGATGCCGTTCAATGTAAGAGTGATCTGCATTTAATTTTCCTCCTGTGCCGTGCGTGCTTCCAGTTCCAGAACAGCACGCTTTGTCAGAACGCCTGCCAGATGGCGGCGGTACTCGGCATTGCCGCGCATATTGGAGCCAGTGACAATTTTTTGCTTTACTTCATCGGCAAAGTTCTGCGCCAGTTCCTGCGCAGAAACACCCGCCTTTGCCGGCAGCTCAAACAGCACAGCCTTGAGCGGCCGCGCACCGATCGCAATGCGATAGCTGCCGTTTTCCAGACGGGCGGCAGCGCAGGTAAGCACCGGGATATCAGTCTGGCTGTTGCGCACGGACTGATAGAAAAATTCTGCTTCTTCCTTTTTAACGATCAGCCGCACAAGGATGTCCCGGTCATAAGGCGTTCAGCATACTCCTGCAGGGATATGATCCCACCCTTGTACAACTCTACCGAACAGTCCATGGCCATAAACAGCGTGAGCACATCAGAAAAGCCGAACCGGCTGTAGATGCTGCCACCCACAGTTGCCAGATTGCGCAGCTGCACGCCCACGATATGCCGCAGCGCTTCCTTTACTGCGCCATGGGTATACGCAGCAAGACCGGCGTGCTCTTCCAGCTGGCGCAGTGTGACCATAGCACCGATGGAAAAAGTGTCCTCGGTCTCCTCTATGGTGTCCAGTCCCAGACCGGACAGGTCGATGGCTGTACCGACATTGATGTTCTCCATTTTGAGCCAGATCATGCCGCCCAGCACACGGTTGGCCTTTTTCTGGTTCAGCTGCCACGCTTCTTCCAGACTTTCGGCCTGCTTATATTCTCGGATCGTCATCATAGATGCAGGTTCCTCTCTCTTTTTTTCTCTGTTCTTTTATTTTAACACAGATTTCGATATAATACTATTGTCAATTCGTTTCAGAAGGAGTGGTACTATATGAAAGAACTTCTTCCGGTGGGCTGTGTCATCATGGCATCCGGTCTGAGCCAGCGCTTCGGCTCCAACAAACTCCTTGCGCCGTTCTGCGGGGAACCGATGCTATGCCGCGCATTTGCAGCGACCGATACTCCAAAGCTTTCGGCCCGCATCGTGGTGACACGTTCGGACGAAGTTGCGCAGCTTTGCCGCTCCCGCAATGTTCCGGTGCTGCTGCACGATCTGCCTGGTCGAAACGATACGGTGCGGCTGGGCCTTTCTGCGCTGCTGGAACAGGTTCCGGAGCTTTTTGGCTGCATGTTCCTGCCGGGAGACCAGCCGCTTTTGTGCCGCGAGACAGTGGAAGCCATGGCAGGCATCTCCGGGTGGGATCAAAGAACTCGGCTGGAACGACAAAAAGAAACAGAACGGGAGATCTTCCGTCTGGGATTCCGGGTCCGTAACGACCCGTCTCCCCTTACTGGAAGTCCCGTTCTGTTTGAAAAAGGACTTTTTCAGGAACTGCTCACCTTGCCGCAGGGCATGGGCGGAAGTGTTCTGCTTCGGAAATATCCCGCGCATGTTCACACCGTTTACATTGCGGATCGGAATGAATTGGCCGACGCCGACACGCCCGAAGCACTGGCGCAATTGGAAGCACTGGCCCGGCAGAAGCTTTGAGCTTTATACTGCCTTGTCATCCTTCGGCAGCAGCACATTCAGCAGGATCGCCACAAACGCAGCCGGAACGATGCCGGACTCGCCGCAGATCAGCTGGAAAGCGTGCGGAGCCTGTGCCAGAATTCCGCTGTTGGCACCCATGCCGTAGCCAACACCCAGAGCCACCGAGACGATGGTAAGCTGACGCGGGTCATCTTTTCCTTGGTGATGAGCTGGATGCCGCTGACCACGATGGAAGAGAACATCATAACGGCAGCACCGCCCAGAACGGCCTGCGGCATGATGGAGACCAGTGCGCCCAGCTTGGGGATCAGGCCGCAGAGGATCAGGAAGATGGCACCGGAGGCCAGAGCCATGCGGTTGACCACTTTGGTCATGGCCACCAGACCCACGTTCTGGCTGAAGGAAGTGTTGGGCAGTACACCGAACAGAGCCGCAAAGGAGGAGCCCAGACCGTCACAGATCACACCGCCGGACAGCTCTTTATCGGTGGGCTCACGATTCATGCCGCCCTCCATGACACCGGAGATATCACCCACGGTCTCAACAGCGGTAACAACGAACATGATCATCACCGGCATAATAGCGCGCATATCAAACACGATCTTGACCGGCATCAGCTTGGGAATGGCAAACCAAGAGGCCTGTGCCACCTTATTCCAGTTGAGCACCCATGCTTGGTAAACTCTACACCATCGGCAGTGACACCGGTGGTGGGCAGCACCAGACCCATGACAAAGGCCGCAACGTAACCGGCCAGAATGCCGATCAGGATCGCGGAAGAGCTGAGGAAGCCCGTGGTCCAGTGCTTGAAGATCAGAATGACCACCAGAACGAACAGGGCCAGCAGAAGATTTTCCATGGAGCCAAAGTCTTTTGCGCTGTTGCCGCCGCCAAAGGAATTGATGCCCACCGAGATCAGCGAAAGACCGATGGAAAGTACAACCGTACCGGTGACGACCGGCGGGAAAAACTTGCGCAGAGGCTTGAGGAAGAAGCCCAGCACGCTTTCAAAAATGCCTCCGATGATGGATGCACCCATAATGCACCATAGGCCAGCACACCGCCGCCCATGCTGCCGACAACACTGTTGAACACGCCGATAAAACCGGAACTGGTGCCCATGATGATGGGCACGCTACCGCCCACGGGGCCGATGGTGAACAGCTGTACCAGCGTGACTACGCCGGCCACAAACATGGCGCTCTGCAGCAGCGTGACCTGCAGATCTGCGAACTCACCACCCGCAATGCCGCAGGCACTGGTGATGATCAGCAGCGGGGTCAGGTTGCCCACAAACATGGCGCAGACATGCTGCAGACCCAGCGGGATGGCCTGTTTCAGGGACATTTTTGCGTTGACTGATACGCCGACTCTTCGAGCTTGACTTCCTTCAAATGTTCCACTCTCCTCAAATCTTGACAAAAATCATTCTTTTCGACTGCTTTACCAAAAAAGCGGATTTATTATAGCAAAACTGCGTATCCTTGTAAATTAAGTATGACTTTTTCGTGAACGGCTGTTTCCCGCTGAGAAACACAAAAAGCAGGGTGCTTTGTGCGTTTTTTCCGCTTTGGTCGG
>ENA-OQAZ01000030-OQAZ01000030.1-human-gut-metagenome-genome-assembly--contig:-NODE-30-length-58082-cov-3.708429_pt1 | contig 58082 bp, 71 predicted proteins | sample MGYA00242737_ERZ504531 | MGnify/ENA primary metagenome ERZ504531 (study PRJEB26092, sample SAMD00036244) | human gut metagenome | host: Homo sapiens | study: EMG produced TPA metagenomics assembly of... | reverse complement strand
CTCTGCTATGAGTTACTGTTCACTCCGTTCTCAGTAACACGCTTCGCGATGCACAGAATTTATGCTAATCGCATAAATTCGCACGGTATGTCTCGGGTTTTCTGTGACCTTCGCTCACAAAAAACAACCTCGCGGAACATTGCCAGTAAACAGTAACTGCTATGATCCTATTCCTTCACAGACACAGCCGGCATCTCCAGATACCTGTTCAGATCTTCTGTGAGAATATGGATCTTAGTTCTGGTATCCTGCTCCTGGTAAGTCAGCCGGCCTGCGATCCTGGTGATATAATCCTCTTCTTCGATGATCTCACAGGTCTCAGGAAAATTAATATCATAATACTGAGCAAGATAAGATACCCAGTAATCCACCGGCACATGTCTGTCTGCGGATAACACGGATTCTCTTCTGAGACAGGATTCCCACACTGCCGGTGAGATCAGCCCTTCCCCAGCAGCCTCTTCTGATACACCAAGCATGGCCTCTATTGATGCTTCCAGCTTCACCCGGCAATTATCCAGCTTATCGGCATCACGGATCAATTTTGCATGGAAAAGTGTTCTGGCATCGTGGATTCCTTCCAGTTTGAAATCACTGTGCTTCCGAATTGCTGCATCGATCAGTTCATCAAATTTATCATCCTTCACGAAGCGCCGGATCAGCTTCTCCTCCCCGAAAAGAAGTTCTGCACCGAACACTGCATGATCCATGGTTCCCGGCTCAAAGCTGTGAAATCTACGGATCTGCTCAAAACGGCCAATATCATGAAGCAGACCGATCAGCTCCGCAAGTTCCACATCTTCATCGGAACATTCCATTTTTCTGGCGATCTCTCCTGCGTATTTCACCACTCCATAGGTATGTACGATCTTCAGATAGATCTGTTCATCCTCCCGGTCGTACTCATCCAGATATTTTTCGAATTCCTGTTTTGCATGTGCAATGTCGATCATTCTGCCACATCCCTTCTTTTGTTCATTCTGTAGTTCTGTAAACACTCTGTATTTATTATACCGAAGGTCTCTGACGAATTCTACTGTATTTCCCGGAATTTTAAATCTTCTCTCTGCCTCCTGCTCTGGTCAAAAAAGACAGCTGCCCACAGCCTATCTTCCGGATAGGCCTGGCAGCCGCCTTTTCTAAAAAATACCTCTCTTTTTTCTTATCTCACAAAATGGATCTCATAATCTCCGGATCCGGTCTCTGCCTGCATAAATCCGTCTGCGGCTGTGAAGTTAAGTCCATCTGCGGCTTTCACTACCTTTGCACCGTCCAGGCAGATAGTTGCAGTTGTATTTGCAGGTATGGAAACATGCAGAACCGTCTCTCCCGGTTTTTCTTCCCAGAAGCTTCTTACCGGTCCGTATACAGAACGATACTCAGCCTTTACATAGTCCAGGTTTCCACCCATTCTCGGATAGATTACTGCATGTTTGTATCCAGGTTCCTTCTCATCCACCTCAAGGCCTGCCATCACACGAACCAGCCACTCTCCGATAGAACCGTAAGCATAGTGATTGAAGGAGTTCATATCTGCACTCCACATGGTTCCGTCCGGCTTCAGGCCATCCCAGTGCTCCCAGACTGTAGTTGCGCCCATTTTTACCTGATACAGCCATGATGGGAAATCATCTTTCAGAAGCAAGTCGTAAGCTTCTTTTACATGTCCGTTCTGGCTTAATGCGTGGCAGAAATACGGAGTTCCCACAAATCCGGTTACAAGATGATCGTTCTCTTTTTTCAGAAGTCTCAAAAGCCCCTGAACGGTTTTCTCTTTATATTTTTCCGGTACCAGTTCGAAGTACAGTGCCACGATATGTGCGGTCTGCGTCTGTGCTGTCATCTCACCGTTTTCATCAAAGAAGGTTCTCTGGAATTTATCTACAACTTTATTGTAAAGATCTGTGTACTCTTTCACGTCCTCAGTGCATCCCAGGGCTTCTGCTGCTTTTACAAACAGACCTGTGAATATGCAAAGTATGCAGTACAGGTCAGATCATTCGGTGTTGCACCGAAATAGCTGCCTTCCTCAGCATCCAAAGCTACCCAGTCACCGAACTGCAGCTTGTAGTTCCAGATATAATCCACAGAATATTCTCTCATAAAGTTGATCCAGTTCTTCATGCTGTTGTACTGGATCTTCAGAATCTCTTTGTCACCAAACGTCAGATACATGGTCCAGGGATTGATCACAGCCACATCTGCCCAAGCTGCTGCAGAATGACTTCCCTGCTCAAGGAGCCAGTTATCCCCTTCGTTTCCGGAAATGATATCCGGAACAACATGGGCAACACCGCCTTCCTCTGTCTGGTCTGCCTCCACATCACGGAGCCATTTTCGGTAGAAGGAGTAGGTATTTTCAAGGAAGCATGCCGTACGGCAGAAGATCTCTGCATCACCGGTCCATCCAAGACGCTCATCTCTCTGCGGGCAGTCTGTGGGAACATCCACAAAATTGCTCTTCAGTCCCCAGAGAATATTATGTGCAAGCTGATTCAGATCCGGATTCGATGTCTCAAGGAATCCTGTACGCTCCATCTTGGTATGGATGGCATTTGCCGTGAAATTGTCAAGGGATGGCTCGCCTGGAAAGGAAACGATCTTCGCATAGCGGAATCCCATAAATGTGAATGACGGACGGTATGTGATGGTTCCGTCTTCCCCGAATGTATACTGAAGAGATTCCTTTGCCCCTCTCAGGTTATCCAGATATACATTTCCTTTGGAATCCAGCACCTCAAAGCAGTCCAGACGGATTACATCACCTTTTTTACCTGCTGCGGTAACCTGAATAAGAGCACTCATATTCTGGCCGAAATCAATCACCAGATCTCCCTGTGGTGTCTCAAAAATTTTTTTTGGTTTTACTTCATCCATAAGGGAAACCTTTCCGCTTCCCTGTCCGGTAAGAACAGAAAAATCGTAATCCAGTTTACGGACCGGCTTCCACTGTCCGGCTGTACATCCGGCCTCTGCCCATCCTTTGATCTCTTTTGCTCCGTCGTAGATCTCACCATCGTAGATCTCCGCAAACACAACCGGTGCATCTGCACCGCTCCAGCTCTCATCTGTCACAAAAAGCTCTTCGGTCCCATCCGCATAACGGAATCACCATCTGCGCCAGAAGTGCCGTATTCTCTCCATAGTGATTTCTGTTTCTTTTCAAGGCCTTCAAATCCCATTTTACCTTTATACCAGCCTGCTGCCAGCACGGCACCTGCCGCATTTTTGCCTTCTTTCAGGTAATCCGTTACTTCGTAAGTCTGGAAGCAAAGATGTTTACGGTAGGATGTCCATCCTGGTGTCAGTTCATCATTTCCTACTTTTCTGCCATTGAGATAGAAATGATACAGTCCCAGTGCAGTTGCGGATACATAGGCTTCTTTTACAGGTTTTTTCACTGTAAATTCATTTCTTACATAGGTACCCTTGGAATTATCTTTATCTGCCTCTTCCTCTGCAGATACAAACACCGCTTTCCACTGACTGTTATCCAGAATTCCTGTGACAAACGATGTCTCTGCCCATTCTGTTTCTTCTCCGTTGGCAGTTACTTTTACACGAGCAAAATATTTCTTCTGGGATTCAAGTTTCACATCCTCAGGAATGATCTGCGCAGATGCATCACTGTTCATTCTTCCGCTTTTATAGATTTTTTTCTCAAAATCCTTATCCTCGGCAATTTCCAGTTCCCAGGTATCCTGGCGCACATTTCTCTTATCACTTTCTAATGTCCAGCTGAACTCCGGAATATGTGTGATTCCAATCTGTTCTTTCTCATAATCCATGCGGATCTCATTGATTTTTAACATAGGTTCTACCCCCGATTTTCCATGATATTATCAGTTCTTACAGAGATGGTAACAAAAAAAGCGTCATCCTTCAATAACGCTTTTTCATCAAAATATTAACCATTTATAAGGTGTTTCGATATTCTTTCCGATACTGCGCCGGTGTACACCCCTCTGCCTCACGGAATTTCCGGTAAAAGAAATTCATATTGTTGTAACCACACAGTGGAATCAGCTCTGAAAGCGGCAGTTCCGTTGTTTCCAGAAGCATCCTTGCTTTTTTCAGGCGCTGTTCCTGAACATGTTCCACAAAGCTTCTTCCTGTTTTTTCTTTCAGAAGAGCTGTGAGATAATTTCCATGCATTCCAAATGCCCTTCCCATTCCGGAAGTGTGCATGTTTCGTAATTTTTTTCGATATAGGAAAGAAGCTCCAGGATCTGTACCTCCTTTGCAACAGATGCCTGTTTCTTTGTCTCGTCACGCCAGGTCCTGAGAAGCTCTGTAAACAGAATGATCACATAGCTTTCCATCACCTCTTCCATACCGATATCCCGGGCATAATACTCAGATATGATCTGCTCCATGATCTCACCCACCCGGTTGTTCCCATGAGTTTTAAAATACAGATAATGCTTTTTCTTCCTGCTTCTGGTCACCGATTCCGCAAGGAACTCCGAAACTATTCCCTGGCGCGGCATCCGGCTCAGAAAGGCAGTGTCAAAGAATTCCCGGCTCATAAGGATATTTACCAGAATATCGTTTTCACCGCCCGCCTCGATCGCGTGCACTGCCTGGGTATCAAAAATACAGACATCTCCCTCGCTGGTAACGATCTTCTTCCCTTCTATGGTCTGACTGCAGCTTCCTGACCAGAGGTAACAAAGCTCTATATAATCATGCTGGTGGGGCAGGACTCTCACATAGCGGTCCTGCCTGCTTACCACGATTTTTTCTCCCGGTGCCATAAACAGGCTTCCCTCAAAAAGATAAGTTCCCTGGCCGGCCTTTGCAAAACGGCAGGTATCCTGCCTTTGCAGTTCCTCCAGGGAAATCCCTTCCAAAATCTCTTTTTCTCTTGGTGTTATCTTTCTCAGATAACGGTCAAGCTCTTCTCTGTCCATCGTATTTCTTTAAACTCCTCGTTTACCGGAAAATGACTGTTTCCGCTCTTTTTTTCCAATATAACACGTTGTCCCTGTCCGGTAAACCGTTTTTTCCGGTTTCTTCTATTCATACTTTACGATTTCTTTCCGCAGCCGCTTCATGATCCGCTTTTCCAGGCGGGAAATGTAGATTGCGAAATTCCTAAAAGATCCGCTACCTCCTTCTGTGTTTTCTCTCTTCCTTCCCGGTTTCCGATCCCGAATCGCAGACGGATGATCATCTGTTCCCGCTTTGTCAGTTTGCTGATGGCTTTTCCAAGAAGTGCGATCTCCACCTCATCTTCAGACGTCTGGAGATCACATCGTCATCCGTTCCCAGGATATCCGAAAGCAGCAGCTCATTTCCATCCCAGTCCACATTCAGCGGCTCATCAATGGAAACCTCCATCTTTGTTTTACTGTTTCTCCTCAGATACATCAGAATCTCATTTTCGATACATCGTGATGCATAGGTAGCAAGCTTGATATTTTTTACCGGATCAAAGGTATTGATAGCCTTTATGAGCCTATGGTTCCGATGGAGATCAGATCCTCCACACCTACCCTGTATTGTCAAATTTCTTTGCAATATAAACCACCAGCCGTAGATTGTGCTCGATCAGAACCGACTTTCCTTCTTTTTCCTTTTCTGTTCCCAGCATTTCGATCACTTCAGCCTCCCGTTCTGCTGACAACGGCGCCGGAAGGATATCATTTCCACCAATATAAAAAACCTCTCCCGGACGATTGAACATAAATTTCCGGATCACCTGAAACGGATAGGATCTTGCAGCTGCTCTGTTCATAACAAAAGCCCCCTTCTCAATTTAATAGTCTGGAATTCAAAAGTATCTCGTACTCTTCTCCCAAAGCTGAGGCTCGGATGTTATGGCAAGCACCGGTTTTCCTACATGTATCACCCTTCCGGGAGTCTGGATCAGAAGTTCATCAAGGATCACTGCCAGCAGCAGTCCCTTTTTTCCATCTGCGGTATGACAGCTCAGAAAATGCGGCTGCAGGCTGACAAATCCTGTATTTTCCAGTTCCTCTGGTTTATCTTTTATATCCATCAGTTTTTTCACCTGCTCTTTCGATATCAGGCTTCCCAAAAGTTCCTGTTTGATGATCGATACCGGCTGTTTTTTCACAGGATCCATAAGGAGATTTCCGGTATCATAAAAGCCGTATGTCTGCTTCAGCTTCCCCTGATATTTCAAAGTGACCGGGAAAATATTTCTTCTTCCAAACCGGAAGGTCTCAGTCACACATCCCAGGTATAAAGTGTGCCATAAATCCCTGACAGAAAAAGCAGAAATATTTTCACTGTCATGGTTCTTTCCGTTTCCAGTGCATGATAGATCCCTCCAACCACAAAAGCTGTGAAATACAGAGCCAGAATGGTTTTTGCAAGAAGGCCGCCTTTTTTCAGTCGAAAAGCAAACGACGCCATAAAAAAAGCGCAGCCGCCATGGATCAGTACAGCGGCAGGAAAAATGATCTTAAAAGGTGCACATACAAGCAGGCAGGATACAAAAGATCCAAAGGCAGCGGATATCACACATCTTCTGCGTTTCCCGTCAAGATGCAGAAATTTTCCCACAAGTCTTAAAAGCATGTAATCCATAAGGAAATTCGTCATAAAAACGATATCTATGTATATCCTCTGATACATAAGCTTCCCCCACTGCTGTTTCGTCTGCCATCGATTCTCAACTTTGGTAAGTGCATTTATTATAGGGCAGGCTCTTTGCATATTTTGTCAAATCCGGATGTCGATTCTCCAAACTTATCGGGTCATTTCTGTCTGTCTCGACATTTATAGTTTTTTTCTATGAATCAACGACAAAAATGTATAAATTTCCGTACAATATTTGTATTTGTTGATTTTCGCACTTTATAGTGCTAAAATATTTTTTATTATATTTCGTAAAGAAATTCTATTTTATGAGATACAGGAGGGAATCGAACAATGATCAATATTACCGGACATACCGGGCTTACCGGCCTTCTGGGAAGCCCCGTCGCACACAGCGTATCACCTTTAATGCACAATGAGGCATTCCGTTATCTTGGACTTGATTATGTGTATCTCTGTTTTGATGTAACAGAGGAGACCCTTCCCCAGGCTGTGGAAGGACTGAAAGCCTGTGGATCAAGGGCTTTAACCTGACCATGCCAAACAAGAATAAGATCGTGGAGCTTTTGGACGAGCTATCTCCCACTGCCCAGCTGATCGGAGCGGTAAATACCGTACGCAACGACAATGGAAAATTAAAGGGGTTTAATACCGATGGTTATGGATTTACCCAGTCTGCCAGAGATGCCGGCTGTGATGTAAAAGGACGAACCATCACCGTTATGGCGTCGGTGGTGCCGGAATGGCGATCTGCGGCCAGTCCGCCCTGGAGGGGCAAAAAGATCCATGTTTTTGCACGTCCTACCAGCGTTACTGGGAGCGCGCCGCTGCCATGGCAGAAAAAATGTCTCATATGACAGAATGTGAGATGATACTTCATGAGATGGACGATCACACTGCGCTGAAGGATGCACTTGAGGAAAGCAATCTCCTCATCAATGCAACTTCTGTGGGAATGGTTCCGGATGTGACAGGCACCGTGATCCCGGATAAGACTCTGTTCCATCCGGAACTTACCGTAGCCGATGTTGTGTATGAACCAAGAGAAACCAGACTCCTTCGGGAAGCCCGGGAAGCCGGATGTCCAACCTTTAACGGAATGTACATGCTGCTCCACCAGGGTGTAAAGGCTTTCCACATCTGGACCGGACTGGACATGCCGGTTGAGCTCGTCCGGGAGAAATATTTTAAATAAATTAATATACGATTCTCATATTGATTCCCTGAGGGAAATCCCCGTATTTTTCTCCAAAAAGATTCAAGCCGCCTTTGTTTCCAGCATCCGGGCGCACTGCAAGTTTCAGCGAAATATACGGTTTTCCCGAAAGGCGGATCATTTCCAGTATATTTTCATTATTTACTTTAATTTCGTTTATATAACATCCATCTTCCCTTAGAGAAACGCTCGTCATAAACCATACTGTGTCAGCCCCATCGGCCACACATTCGGAGTTAGCCTTCCCCTTCTTGCCCCCATATCTCCCGGGCATGTATAAATTCCCACTGTCTTTTCATTGACAGAAATTGTGATATCGGAGGGCCACTGTGCATTATATCCCGGTGCTTCCGAACATATTTCCATGAAAAAACTCAGTTCCCGGATATTCCACAGCGGATTGATCTTGTTTGGAAACCGATATTCTATATACCCTGACAGAACCAGATCAACTGTGCTTTATGTCTGTCCGGAGAATAAAAGGATCTGGGATCATCAAAGGTATCGATCACACCATCCATTCCCGCCAGACCGCAGGACGGTTCCACTTGAAAATCCGCATAATTTCCAATGGGCATTTCATACACCAGCGTATTTTCTGTCGCATTGATATCCGTATCATAAGCTTCCAGATGAAACGAAATAAAATCACACATACATATTCTCATGGAACCATGAATTCCCGGCTGACTTTCCGTAGAAACCAGATGCGCTTTTTCTAAGCAGCTAATGTGCATAGCTGTAGAAGACAGGGGAATTCCCAGTCGTCTGGAAATTTCCTGTAATGACAACGGATGTACTTTAATCAGATTAAGGATATCAATCCGAACCGGTGATGATAGTGCCTTACCGATAGCCGTAATCCAAGGTTTATGACTTTCTGTTGACAGATTTAACTCCAGTTCTTTTTCTGTTGTGATTCTCTGATTTATTTTTTCTTCTGACATTTTTTCCCTCCTTAGTAAATATTCTGCCCTTTTTTCAATTTCAGGATTCATGTAATGAATATCTGCTTATCTTTTCTTTTGTTACAATTATTTTGAAACAATATTCATTTTTACAAAAATATATACAAATTGCATTATATATTCTTGTTATAATTAGAGATTTTTGTCATTTTGCATTAAAATCATTGATTTTTCCGGATTTTATAGCTACAATTATAAATATAAAAAAGAGGAAAGCATATTTATTATTTTGTTTTTCATCCTTTTTCAGTAATTATGTAATAAATTCTATCAACCTATTAATATGGCAGCCAACGTAACCTGACAACACCCATTACGGATATTTCAGCATTATTTTACCAGAAGAAAGGATCTGCCTATGAGAAATGAATATCCGCGTCCCGACTTTGTCCGGGATAAATGGATGACTTTAAACGGTTCCTGGGAATTCCTGGACGGAACATCAGATACTCCCGTTCAGATTCAGGTTCCATTTCCACCTCAGAGCAAACTCAGTGGATTTGAAAAAGAACTTATCTCTGACAAAATCGTATACCAGCGTACTTTTCGCATTCCGGCAGACTGGGCCGGCCAGAGGATCATCCTTCATTTCGGTGCAGTCGATTACAAATGCAACGTATTTATCAACAATCACTGTATCGGTTTCCATGAAGGCGGACAGTCTTCCTTCTCTTTCGACATCACAGATTTTCTTTCCGACAAGGATACGGTACTCCAGGTAGCTGTAACAGATTACCTTCATGACGAAACCATTCCAAGGGGAAAACAGTTTTGGAAATCTTCCAGCGAATTTATCTGGTATACACAGTCCAGTGGCATATGGCAGTCGGTATGGCTTGAACCGGTAAATGACTCCCATCTGGAATGGATACATTTCACTCCGGACATTGATAAGGGCATTGTTGAAATTGCATATTCTGTTTCTGACGCCGCTTCTTTCCCCTGCGATTTAGAATGGAATATTACCTTTCGTGAACATCCTGTTTCACATGGTTGCCTTACTGTTTCAGAAAAGCGTGGAAAGATCATCGTTGATATTTTCAAAAGCAAAGCTTTACGTGGTTCTTTCCATTTTACCGGATGGTACTGGTCCCCGGAACATCCGAACCTGTTTACCGCAGACATTTTTCTAAAATCCGGAAACACACTTCTGGATCACATTGTTTCTTATTTCGGAATGCGTAAGATCCAGGTCCGGAACAGTAAAGTATATCTCAACAATCAGCCTTATTATCAGAAATTACTGCTGGATCAGGCTACTGGAAAAACGGTCTGATCACCGCACCTTCCCAGGAAAACTATATCCAGGATATTAAAAAAGCCAAAGAAATGGGCTTTAACGGCTGCCGTAAACATGAAAAAACAGAAGATCCCGTTTTTCTTTACTGGGCTGACAAACTTGGTTTTCTTGTATGGGAAAGCACCGCCAGCTTCTGGAGTTTTTCGACACAGTCCGCCGCCATTTTTTCACAGGAATGGGCTCGCACCATTCACAGGGATTACAATCATCCCTGTATTATCTTATGGAATATGCTGAACGAAAGCTGGGGAGTTCCCGCTCTTTACAGCAACCCTCAGCAACAACATTTTACCCGTTCCCTGTATCACCTGGCCCACAGCCTTGATCCGACCCGGCTTGTAATCGCCAATGACGGATGGGAAATGACCGAAAATGATATCTGTGCTTTTCACTCCTACAAACACGGTTCCTCCAATGATTCTGATTCCCTGCTTGCTTTTTCTACAGGCCTGAAATCTCTTTCCGGTCTGGAAAAGCTGGTGGAAAAACCACTTTTTGCAGAAGGATTTGTGTATGAAAATCAACCGGTCATGCTCACGGAAGCAGGCGGGATTTCTCTTGGTACCAGATGTAACCCTGACAGCTGGGGATATTCTGACACAGACAGCGAAGAAGATTTTCTCACTGCCTACAGACACGTAATTCAGTCCATTTATTCTTCTGATCTGCTGTGCGGTTTCTGTTACACACAGCTGGCAGATATCCAGCAGGAACAAAACGGGCTTCTAAATGAAGATCATCAGTTTAAAATTGACCCTCAGAAAATACGGGAAATCAACGATTCCAGAGAAACTACCACTTCATTTTCCACGATTGAGGACTGTTAAAGGAGGTCTCTATGAATAAAACAGTGTTTATCCTTCTGGATGCCTGCCAGTACGAAGCCGGCACACGAAATCTCGGATATCTGGAACACCTGATTGATTATCAGAAAGGTGCCAAATACAAAGTAAAAGGAGAGCTTCCTTCTCTTTCCCGGCCAATATATGCAACATTGCTTACCGGAACTCCTGTATATTCTCATGGCATAACTACCAACGATGTTCTAAAAACCCTGAACTGCGACAATGTGTTTTCTCTCTGCAAAAAGCATGGAGGAAAAACCGCCGCCGCCGCATACCACTGGTTCGGAGAGCTCTATAACCATATTCCATTCTGCATAGAGCATGACAGAATACAGCTTCAGTCTTCTGAGACCATCGATTCCGGAATTTACTACTGGGATGACAGCTATCCGGATTCCCACCTTTTTGCAGACGGAGAATTTCTTCGTCAGAACCAGAATCCTGATTTTCTGCTGATCCATTCCATGGCCATTGATGATCAGGGGCACAAACATGGAGCAGGCTCCAGAGAATACGAAGAAGCCGTCGCTATTGCCGGACATATGATTGCCAATCTGCTTCCTCTTTGGCTGGATTCAGGATATAACATTGTCATTACTGCCGATCACGGAATCAATGAATTTGGAATCCACGGTGGAACAGATTCACCTCAACGGGATGTACCTCTTTACATTTTCAGTGATCAGGTAGTTTCCGGACGTTTTGAAAGTAATTATATTTCCCAGCTTTCCATTGCACCTCTTCTATGCCGGCTTCTGAACATCCCGTCCTCTCCGGACATGATGACTGAAATTCCGATCAGAATGGCCGAGACCATTTAAATAACCACATACCATAACAAAGGAGGTTTACCCATGAAAAAACGAACTTTATCTTTACTGAGTACCGCATTAACCGCAGCTATTTCCGCGTCCATGCTGATCTGTGCCGTTCCCGTCAGCGCCGCTGACAACGCAAAAGTTGTTTTAAACGGCGAGGAAATGAGTCTTGACGATCTGATCAAAAATGCGCAGAAAGAAGGAAATCTTCAGTCTGTCGGAATGCCTGATGACTGGGCAAACTGGAAAGGTTCCTGGGAAGCGATCACCGATACTTATGGCATCTCTCACGGAGATGTGGATATGACTTCTGCAGAAGAGCTTTCACAGTTTGCAGCTGAAAAGGACGACCCTACCAAAGATATCGGTGACATCGGTCTTTCCATGACCCCGGAAGCCATCAAACAGGATGTCATCGGTACTTACAAAGCTTCCACATGGGATTCCTTCCCTGACTGGGCAAAAGACCCGGACGGACGCTGGATCATGACTTACACAGGATCCCTTGCATTTATCGCAAACACAGAATTCACCGATGGCAAATGCCCGACATCCTGGGAAGAAGTAAAGAGCGGAGATTATCTCGTATCTGTCGGAAATGTTCTTGGTGGCGCGGCATCACAGGTTGCAGTTTTATCCTGCGCCATCGCAAATGGCGGATCCATGGACAATGTACAGCCCGGCATTGATTATTTCAAAGAGCTTGCAAAAGCCGGACGTCTCGACACCGGTGATACAACTTCTGCCCGTCTGGCAAGTGGTGAAATGGTATGCTGCGTAGGAAACTATGATTACTCGGTTCTTGCATGGAGAGATAATATCATTGCGGAAAATCCATCCATGGAGCTTGATATTACGATTCCATCCGATGGCTCTGTAACAAACGGTTACGCCCAGATCATCAACAAATATGCTCCTCATCCAAACGCAGCCGGTCTTGCCATCGAATATCTCTGTAGTGATGAAGGTGCCATCAACCGTGCAGAAGGCTATGCCCGCCCAACTAAACAGGATGTAACTCTTCCTAATGATGTTAAATCCAAACTTCTTGATGATGATCTTTATAAAAACTGCACAAACATTTCTGATGTGGATGCATTAAACAATGCCTGTGCAAAAATCGCTGAATTGTGGGAAAGAGAAGTTCTTCCTCTGGTTCAGTAATATGGAGGACTGCCAAATGAAAAAAGTTCGTAACCTTCAAAAGCTGATACCGCTTCTTCCGCTGCTTTTGCTGGCCATACTGTTTATCTTTCTGCCAATTATAAGCATGATCCAGAAAAGTTTTTTATCACCGGAAACGGGCGCTTTTACATTAAATAATTACAAAAACATCTTTACGGATTCCATTTATCAGGTAGCAACCAGCAACAGTCTGTATTTGTCCTTTACTTCTACGATTATCGGTCTGGTTCTCTCTTTTCTCATTGCCTGGGCAGTTAATGAACTAGGCAAAAATGGCCAGAGCCGGATGTTATCCATGCTGAATATGGTATCAAATTTTGCCGGATTACCACTTTATTTTTCATTTGTCGTTATTCTCGGAAATACCGGAATTTTTGTACTTGCACTGCGTGCGATCGGTATACAGCTGTCCACGGTTTTCCGTCTGTATTCTATTCAGGGGCTTTTGCTGATGTTTATTTACTTTCAGCTGCCCCTGGGCAGTCTGATGCTGGTTCCCGCTTTTCAAGCAGTGGATTCTTCCTGGAAAGAAGCCGCCGAAATCTTGGAAGCCTCTCCTTTTCATTTTTGGACAAGGATTGGTATTCCTGTAATGCTTCCAAGTCTTCTCGATACGTTTGCCCTGCTTTTTGCAAATGCGATCACAGCTTACGCCACTGTTCTTCTTCTGGTAACTACCAGCATCCCGCTTCTTCCGGTAAAGATCACAACCATGTTTACCGGCGAAATGACACCGCAGAAAGAAATGGGATCTGCACTTGCCATATGGATGATCCTGATCATGCTAGCTGTTATCTGTATCTGTAATCTTCTGAAAAAACTCGCTTGTAAAGGAGGGGAACAGGTATGAAACGTAAGAAAAAAATGCCCTATGTTATCATTACCCTTGCCAGCATTTTCCTTCTGATTCCGTTTGCAGCAACGCTTATCTATTCCTTTACCATAGGATGGACAAAGCTGTTTCCCGCAGGCTGGACATTCAAATACTGGATACAGGCATTTACAGAACCCACTCTGTGGCCGGCTATCCTGCGCGGAATTCTGATCAGTATTCCACCAATCCTGATCTGCAACATTGTTGTGATTCTGGCACTGTATACCTCCGTTGTTTATTATCCAAAACTTGAGAAGTACATCCAGACGATCTGCATGATTCCCAACTCCCTGAAAGGTGTAACCATCGCGATTCCGGTTCTGGCGCTTTACGCCGGTGGCGTTACCTTCTTTTCCAATCGTATGGTCATGCTTGTATGTATCTACAGCATTTCTATTCTGCCTTTTGTTTATCAGGGAATCCGTAACAACCTTCACGGAATCAATGTTACCCGCCTTCTGGAAGCAGCCGAGATTCTCGGTGCCGGAAAGCTGTATGCTTTTATCCGTATTATTCTTCCAAATATGCTGGCCGGTATTCTGGTTTCCTCACTTCTGGCACTTTCTACTGTTTTCGGTGATTTCGCCGTCATTAAGATCATCGCAGGAAACAAATACGAAACCGTTCAGATGTTACTGTACAACAGCCGACTGATCGTGCTTCAGTATCAATGCGTAATCGTAATCATCATGTTTACAGTTACTCTGATCATTTCACAGCTGGTTTTTAAATTTCAAAACAGAAAGAGATAAGGGTGGTATAAAATGGCATATATTGAATTCAGAAATATTCATAAAAGTTTTGGAAATAACGAAGTCCTCAAGGGCATTGATTTTTCTATTGATGAGGGAGAATTTGTTACCCTTCTCGGACCCTCCGGCTGTGGAAAAAGCACCCTTCTTCGCTGCTTTTCCGGACTGGAAACAGTTACAGACGGAGAAATTTATCTTGACGGAACCAACATTACGGATTTCACCCCAAAGCAGAGAAAAATCGGTATGGTCTTTCAGCAGTACAGCCTTTTTCCAAATATGACCGTACGCCAGAATGTTGCCTTTGGTCTTCAAATGCAAAAAAAAGATAAACGTTTCATCGCCGAGAAAGTAAAAGATGTTCTTTGTACTGTAGGTCTATCCGATAAACTGGATCAGTATCCACGTCAGCTCTCCGGAGGGCAGCAGCAACGTGTTGCACTGGCACGTGCCATCATAATGGAACCAAAAGTTCTTCTACTTGATGAACCGTTAAGTGCCATTGACGCGCTTCTTCGAAGAAATCTGCAGGTAGAAATCCGAAAAATCCAGCAAAATCTGAAAATGACTACTATTTTTGTTACACATGATCAGGAAGAAGCCATGGTTATGTCTGATACTATCCATCTTTTTAACGTTGGAAAAATTGAACAATCCGGTTCTCCTGCAGATATTTATACACATCCTCAGACAAAATTTGCCGCAAACTTTATTGGGCATTACAACATTTTAAGCCGCACTGATCTTCAGAAACTATGCGGATGTTCCTCAGATTGTGATTTTGTTGCCATCCGCCCGGAAGCTATTCTGATTACTTCCGAAATTCTGGATGATGCAGTTCGATTCCAAGGAAAAATCACCGGCGTAATGCTTCGCGGAACCACTATTTCCTATACAATTGACTGCAACGGCATTGAGCTTCGCGCAGATGCCCTGTTCGAAACCAACAGACAGCGAAAGACCGGCGAACTCCTTCATCTCCAGATTTTAAAAGAAGATATTCTTCACCTTCATTAAATACTCCTTTATTTTTCCGGAGGTATCTCATGAACAAACTTGGCAAAATAAAAAATTCCAGCACAGCATTTTTTCTTTTCCTGCTGTGCTGGATTGCCTATTTTACAGCATATATCGGAAGACTGAATTATTCCTCTGCAATGTCCGATATGATTCAAACCGGAATTCTTACCCAAAGTCATGCCGGTTTTATCAGTATGCTTTATTTTTTCTCCTACGGCTTTGGTCAGCTCCTCAACGGCATTCTCGGAGATTGGCTGCCGCCTCAGAAAATGATCTTTACCGGTCTTTTTCTAGCTGCGGTTATGAATTTTCTCATGCCTCTGATTTCTCTTTATCCTTTCATGGCCGCAGTCTGGGGAATCAACGGTTACGCTCAGGCTATGATCTGGCCTCCCATCATCCGTATCTTCTCGGAAATGCTGGATAGTCGCAGAAAGCTTAAATACTCTATTGATATTGTTTCTTCACAAGCATCCGGAACTCTGGCTTCCTATCTCCTTTCTGCTATCATCCTTCATCTGTCCGGATGGAAATCTGTATTTACCGTTGCTTCCATACTTCTTTTTATCGTTGCGCTGGTCTGGAAAGTGGGTTTTTCCGCTGTATGCAGACAAACAGACATCGTCGGCAAAAATATTTCCGACTTTTCTGTATCAGAAAAGTCACCATTCTTGGGATTGATCCGAACCAGTGGAATCTTCCTGCTTTTATTCCCTATCATGATCCATGGAATGTTAAAAGACGGAGTTACCACCTGGGTTCCCACATACATTTCCGAGAATTTTCTTACTTCCCCTTCTTTTTCTGTACTAATTACCACATTACTTCCTATTTTCAATCTTGCCGGCGCTTATCTTGCAAGATATGTATATATTAAATGTCAGAAAAACGAAACGCTTGCTGCTGCTGTTTTTTTCGGAATTTCTACTCTTTCCCTCACTTTACTGTGGATGCTTGGACATATTTCCATTTTTCTCACCACTGTTCTTTTTGCCCTTACTACCACTTCCATGATGGCAGTTAACACCCTATATGTCAGCATCTATCCGTTGCGATATGAAAAGCAGGGTCGTGTGGCTACCATTTCCGGTTTTCTGAATGCAGTTGCGTATATGGGAACTGCCATTTCTACTCTGGGAATCGGAATCTTGGCAGAGCACACCAATTGGAGCATTACCGTAGGTCTCTGGGTTCTTTTTACAGCAGGCGCATTCTTCAACTGTGTTTTCTGTCGCAACATTACAAAATAATTTGCTGCGTCAAAAATCCCGCCGACAGTTTTAACAATCTGCCGACGGGATCTTTTTCGTTTATGATTTATTTCTTTTCTTCCTGAACCTCGATCTTACGGATAGTCTTATTCTTGATCTCCTCTTTGATAAAGGTAATGAACTCTCCGAGATCTTTCATGCCTTCATCTCCAAGATAACGGCTTCTTACGGAAACCTTGCCTTCCTCTTCCTCTTTTGCACCGACAATGAGCATGTACGGTACTCTTTCAAGACGTGCCTCACGGATCTTGTAACCCATTTTCTCGGAACGTCCGTCAACGGAGCAGCGGATTCCGGCTTCTTTCATCTCGGCCTCAACCTTCTGCGCATAATCATTGAATTTCTCGGAGATTGGGATCACACGAACCTGCTCCGGACACAGCCATGTCGGGAACATTCCTGCGTATTTCTCAATGAGCCATGCCAGTGTTCTCTCATAGCATCCCATGGATGTACGGTGGATAATGTACGGACGCTGTTTGTCGCCATTCTCATCGATATAGTACATATCAAACTGCTCTGCAAGAAGTGCATCCCACTGGATCGTGATCATGGTATCTTCTTTTCCGTATACGTTCTTGGCGTTGATATCAACCTTCGGTCCGTAGAAAGCAGCCTCTCCTACATCCTCTGTAAACGGAATGTTCAGCTCGTTCAGCATCTGGCGGATATGACCTTCTGTCTCCTCCCATACTTCCGGCTCACCGATGTATTTCTCTTTATTTTTCGGATCCCATTTGGAAGATGATAGGTTACATCCTCCTCAACACCAAGTACCTGGAGACAGTACTGGGCAAGTGCGATACAATCTTTGAACTCTTTTACCATCTGATCCGGTCTTACGATCAGATGACCCTCAGAGATCGTAAACTGACGAACTCGTGTCAGGCCGTGCATCTCACCGGAATCCTCGTTACGGAACAATGTGGAGGTCTCTCCAAGACGGATCGGCAGATCACGATAGCTGTGCTGCTCTGCTTTGTATACATAGTACTGGAACGGGCATGTCATCGGACGAAGTGCGTAAACCTCTTTATCCTTCTCCTCATCACCAAGTACGAACATACCGTCCTTGTAATGATCCAGTGTCCGGAAATCTTGTAAAGATCGCTCTTTGCCATAAGAGGAGTCTTTGTTCTTACATAGCCACGTTTTGTCTCCTCATCCTCGATCCATCTCTGCAGCTCCTGCATCATGATCACACCGTTTGGCATGATAAGCGGAAGTCCCTGACCGATTACATCAACTGTTGTAAAGATCTTCATCTCACGGCCAAGTTTGTTATGGTCACGTCTCTTAGCCTCTTCCATCTGCTCCAGATGCTCTTTCAGCTCATCCTTTGTAGCATAGGCAGTTCCGTAGATACGTGTCAGCATTGCGTTCTTTTCGCTGCCTCTCCAGTAAGCGCTGGAAGAAGAAAGAAGCTTGAATGCCTTGATACCTTTTACACTCATCAGGTGCGGACCTGCACAAAGGTCTGTCCAGTCTCCCTGTGAATAGAAGGAAATCTCTTCTCCCTCCGGAAGATCCTCGATCAGTTCAATCTTGTATGGCTCATTTTTCTCTTTGAAGTATGCGATGGCATCTTCACGGGATTTTGTGAAACGCTCGATCTTTGCGCCTTTTTTGATGATCTTTTTCATCTCTTTCTCAATGGCGTCAAGATCCTCACGGGAAAATGGCTCGTGGTCGAAATCATAGTAGAAGCCTGTATCAATGGATGGTCCGATGGCAACCTTTGCCTCCGGGTATAAGTTCTGTACAGCCTGTGCCATTACGTGAGATGCTGTATGGCGGAGAACTGCAAGGCCCTTCTCGTCTTTTGCTGTGAGGATGTTCAGTTCACAGTCACTGTCAAGAACGGTACGAAGATCTACAACCTCTCCGTTTACCTCTCCTGCACATGCTGCACGTGCGAGACCTTCGCTGATGTCATAGGCGATATCGATCACAGATTTTGCTTCTGCGTATTCTTTTTTTGAGCCGTCTTTTAATGTAATGATCATTGTTTTTTTCTCCTTTCATTTTAAATGAAGTTTCTATGATACACAGCATGTGTCTGCTTTTGCAAGAGATTCTGCAATAAAAAAATCCCTCACAGTACATCACATACTGTAAGGGACGAGTTCATTCATTCTCGCGGTTCCACCCTGCTTGCTCTGCTGCCCGGTCATGCCAGGATACAAAGCCTCTCAATTATGATGATAACGGAATCACCGGACCGGATTGGGGCCACTCAGAGGTAGTCTTCGACTGTTTCCCGATAAGATGTTTCCAGCACTTCACATCTCTCTCTGTAACGTTTCACAGCTTACTCGTCTCGTCAGCGTGTTTTTTATTTCCTTTTCTGTGGTTCATTATAAGCGCAGTATTTTTATTTGTCAACGCATGTTGACAAAATTTTTGAGATTTCTCTTCTCGCACAGATCTACAGATTTCCCATGAGTTTGTCTTTGATAATGGCCAGAATCTCACGGGGAATGTAGATAAAAAGACGCCAGCTTCGATACCGGGAAGGTACCATTATCACTTCCCGAAAGCCACATTTTCTCGCAATGGCCGCGCCCTCCATACATGAAAATTGTTCGTCACCACGCCTACGGAACAGTCTGTGTTTCCAATCTTTCTGCAGCTGAATTCCAAATTCTCTTTCGTACTGGTGGATTCCTCTTCCCGTATCAGTCTGTCCCCGTCTATTCCGTGACCGGTAAGATAGCGATACATAGCCTCTGCCTCGGAAATATTTTCTCCATCACCTTTTCCTCCGGAGAGCACTGCTTTCGTCCCCGGATTTTCTTCAAGATAAAGAAGAGCCCTTCTGGCTCGTTCCAGAAGGGCAAGTGTCATCCGTGTTCCGTCCACATGGGCACCTAACACGATAATGTAATCCAGATTCTTCTTTACGCTCATTATCTTCCGCAGCAGTGTTTGTATTTCTTGCCGCTTCCGCATGGGCACGGATCGTTTCTTCCGACCTTGTGCGGTTTCACAACTGTGCCGGATTTCTTCTGCTCCATGTAGAGAGTTTTCTTTTTCTCTTCTGTGAAGATCTTGTCCCACTGAGGAAGGTTGTAAAGCCAGTCAGCCTTGGCATCTACCATGTTCTTATAGAGTGCCTCTTTATCAAATGCAAGGTTTACCTTGGTATTCTCATCCATGGTCTCGATCGGGTTCGGAACCTTCAGACTGTCATTGATTCCGTCAAGGAAACCAACCATAGTCATAACATCCTGACCGTATTTCTCAGCAAGCTCTTTTACAGTTCCGGAAACAACCTCATCCGGGTTCTCAAGAAGCTGCTCATAAATATTCTTTTCAATGTTAAAATAATTTGCCCAGAAGCGCTGAAGCTTATTCTTATCTGCATTCTGATTATAAGCAATGGAACGCCACTGCTCAAGAATTGTCATATCGCTCATTGTCTGATCCTCTTTTCCAAAATTTTAGATAAATAAGACGGAGATTTATATTCCGCTTCGCAATTTCTACTTATTATATCATCTTTTGGCGAAGAAATCAAATATATCTGTTTCATATCTGAGTTATTTTATCACACTGAGTTACTGTTCACTCCGTTCTCAGTAACACACTTCGCGATGCACAGAATTTATGCTGATCGCATAAATTCGCGCCCCCGCAGGGACTTACCTGCTTCAGTTAAAATATTTTCTGAGAAGATAAGTCGGAGTGCAGCTCCATGCGTGGCAGTAGCTGTTGACAATGCTGCTTCCATATGGAGATTCTGCAGGATTTTCCGGATTATAAAGCTCCCAGAATGTATCCGCACCGTGGCTTATCATTCCGCCCCAGTAATATTTCATATATTCCATTGCCTGGTCTTTTTTACCACACATCAGAAGTGCTTCCACAAAATGATGGTTCATATACGGAGAAACCATTCCTTTTTCCGGTTTCAGTTCCACCAGACGATCCAGTATTTCCGCTCCTTCTTCGCCGCTGACTGCTTCCGCCAGGACCATCCATACCTGACTTGCATAGTTGATCTGTTTTTCGTCGCCACTGACGAACAGCCCGCTCTCTTCATCAAAAAGATATTTTTTTGCAGATGCTGTTTTTGCCTCAGCCTCTTTTTTCAGTTCTTCTGCTTTTTCCATATCTCCGAGGAGTTCTGCGATCTTCTGTACTTTCTTCGCACAGTAGATATAAACACCCTGCATTGCGCTCTGCTTGTTCAGACCCTCTGTCCAGTCGATAAAGCCCCAGAAACCATCTCCGTTTTTCATAAGTCCATTTTCATCAAACTGCTCTTTTGCGATCTCCATCTGACGGTATGCACAGGCACTTAAATCCTTTAAGGCCTCCTTGTCACCGGATGCTTCGTAGTAGTCACAGAGGGTTGCTCCGAAGAACATGGAGTAATCCAGAAGGAAGGTATCATCCACAATAAATTTCGGTTCTGTGAAAAGGCAGGCACTTACCTGTCCATTGTCCTTTGTCTGGCCTGCAAACAGATACAGGCATCTTTTTACCAGCTCCATGTTGTGGAATGTCTCATAATTTGCAAGCGCCTGAAGTCTTAAATCTCCAAGCCACAGACGGCGGTCTCTCTTGGGGCCGTCCTCAAATACGGTCTGCATGCAGTTTTGCAGGGTACGAAGACTGACACGATCCAGTCTGCGGATTACTTCATCCTCACTTTCCACCGGCTTCACATCTTCCATTCTGACAGAAGAAACACTGGTACAGAATACATCTTCCACTACCATCTGCATTTCATGGAAGTGTCTATAGCTTCGATCTCCATATAACGGAAGGCATATCTTCTCGGAAGCTTCAGTTCTGCCGGAAGAACATCGATATGGATAAATTCTTCCTGTATCCAGCTTCTGCTGATCCATCCGTCATAGTCTGCAGAATCCTCGGTCATCTCCTTGGCAATCTCTCCGAACTTCAATCTAAAAAATGCCGGTGCGTCCTGAGGACTTCCTACAGAGTTCAGCTTCAGGGTCACGTATCCTACCTGATGATCTCCAAAATCCAGACAGATCTTGTCTCCCTTTGCAAGATGATAGCCTGAAAGATTTTTGATCTCATCCTTTTTGTGAACCTCCGGATAGACCTCCTCTGTTTTTACGATGTCTACAATAGAAACCGGACGAACTACCGTTTTCAGTAACTCCGGTGTACATGCTTCTGCTTTTTTTACAAAATCCTCATTGGTCACACGGACCATATTAAGATCAATACTTACCTCTGCCATTATATGGATATTCTCCTTTCATCCAGTTCTTCGACGATTCTTTCTGCATTACTATACACTTTTTCACTTTTTTCTTCCAATTGTGATTTTTTTTATAAAACACTGATGTTTTTTTTGGTGATTATGATATACTTTACTCACCTGTTATGAAAAAGTTACATGGAAAGAGGACAGTCATGAAGCTTACCAGAGAAGAATTTCAGAAATATATTTATTCCTACAACGACGATGAGACTTTTTATAAGACACTTTATCTGCAGGAGAAGGAACATCCGGAGACTTTTCATGAATATTGCCTGACACTGGACCGTAAAAAGATTTATGAACACCGGCTTTATGTACCGGAGCTTCAGACCGAAGCCTGGTATCCCTATATGAAAGAAACCGATCTTTTTCATGATATTAATGGCAATATCGTGCTTTCCAAGCATTACCGCTATACCCCTGTTTTTCCCCATGAACATGAATTTTTTGAGATCCTCTGTCTGTATGACGGAACTGCCCACACTACGATACAGGGGATTGAACACACTTTGCATACCGGAGATATCTGTATCATCCCACCGCATACCACTCACAGTGTGGGGATCTTTGATGACAGTGTTGCTTTTAATATTCTGGTACGTAGCTCCACCTTTCAGTCCACATTCTTCCAGTCACTGACGGCAGACAGTGCCCTGACGCAGTTTTTTGCCCATGTGCTGTACCGCAAGACCGTGGGAAATTATCTGATCTTTCACAGTGGAAATGATGCACAGATCCATGACATGCTGGAAAATCTCTATATCGAATATCTCGGCCACGCCAAATACAGCTGCACCTTTCTCAACTCCATGCTGGTCATGTTCTGGGCCATGCTGCTGCGTTTTCACGAAAATGATATTGAATCCATCCTTACAAAGAACAGCACCGGGAAATCTGTGACGGAAATCCTAAACTACCTGAACTGCAACTATCAAAGCGTCACTTTACGTGACGCTGCGAGGCATTTTGGCTACAGTATTTCTCACTTCAGTACTCTGATCAGAGAGAGTACCGGGCGCACGTTTTTGCAGATCATCCGGGATATCAAGCTGGACCAGGCATGCCGCGCCCTGCGTGAAACATCTCTCAGCAATCTTGCGATCTGCGAACTTGTAGGATATGAAAGTCCGGAACATTTTATGCGTACTTTTAAAAAAGCATATGGAATGACTCCTGGTGAATATCGGAAGAAGAACAGGGAATAAATCTTATATATTTTCTGTATAACAGATGCCGTTCCGGGATATACTTATCATATCCTCCCCTTTAGAATGCAGAGGGCTTCGCGATGGTGCAGGTCCTCTGCGTTTCTCTTTTCACACTGAAGGTCATTTCACACCAAGCTTCTCAAGCTCCTTCGCCGCCTGCTTCAGATTCTCAAACCGGATGGTATGGATACCGGCTCTTCCGGCTCCCTCGCAATTCACGGCACGATCATCCAGAAATACCGATTTCTCCGGTTTCAGGCTGTAACGCTTCAGAAGTGTTTTGTAAATATCCACTTCCGGCTTAATCTGCTGCACATCACAGGAAAATACCGCTCCGTCCATATATTTCAGAAAAGACATATCCTGCTTTGTACGATCCAGCATATAAGTTCCGTAGTTGGAAAGGACATAGAGATGATATCCCTGATTTTTGAGATATTTCACCCAGGTTTCCGCATAATCATACAGATGCATACATTCCGGATCACGTCGTACCACCTCACGGATATCTTCTTCATATTCCGGTGCACTTTCCACAAATTTATCTACATACCAGGATTCCTCATGCTGTCCACGATCCTGTTCCTCCCAGATCGGGTTTCGAAATACTGCATCTGCGATTTTCTGATACTTTTCTTCCGGGAAGTCATAGCTTCGAAGATACTCTTCCCAGTCATAGCCCATCAGCACATTTCCCACATCAAAAATAATATTCTCGATCATACGGTTTTTATCCTCCCTCGGCTTTTTATTTCCCCAGATCCGGTACGACATCCAGAAAACATATGCCACGATCGGTACCAAAACTGCTGCTGCAAAAGATCCCCTGAACAAAGTCTGGGCGTCTTCACTGCTTCCCCAGGCAAATACCATGGGAAGGCAAAATACAAGAAGTAGTATAATAACACCTGCAAGAGCCGCGATTCTTTTAAAATTTTTCATTGAACTTCCTTTCACATGATACATCAGCTATTCTATCTGTTATTTTAACTGAATATCCCTTTGAACCAAAAGGGCGCCGGAGAAATTCTTCCCCGGCGCTTCCTGTTGGCATAATCCTGATACTGTAAAAATAATTATCTGTAAATGATGTCGCTTCTTCCTGGTCCGTTAGAGATCATTGTGATCGGGAATCCAATATGTTTTTCTACGAACTCTACATATTTTCTGCAGTTTTCCGGAAGATCCTCATATTTTTTGATTCCACGGATATCGCATTTCCATCCCGGAAGCTTCTCAATAACCGGTTTTGCTTTCTCAAGCTGCACAGTTGTCGGGAATTCTGTTGTTACCTCTCCGTCGATCTCATAGCCTGTGCAAACCGGGATCTCATCCAGATATCCCAGAACATCCAGTACTGTAAAAGCAACGTCTGTAGTTCCCTGGAGACGGCATCCGTATTTGGATGCAACACAGTCAAACCATCCCATACGTCTCGGACGGCCTGTAGTAGCACCGAACTCACCACCGTCACCGCCACGTTTTCTCAGCTCATCTGCTTCCTCGCCGAAGATCTCAGAAACGAATGCACCTGCTCCAACTGCACTGGAGTAAGCTTTGCATACGGTTACGACCTTCTTGATCTCATATGGAGGCAGGCCTGCACCGATGGCACCATAAGCAGCCAGTGTGGAAGAAGATGTAACCATCGGATAGATTCCGTGATCCGGGTCTTTCAGAGTTCCAAGCTGTCCCTCAAGAAGAACCTGTTTTCCCTCTTTCAGTGCATTCCAGAGATAGAGAGATACGTCGCATACGTATGGCTCAACCATCTTCTTGTATTCCATCAGCTCATTCATAATGTCTTCCGGTTTCAGAAGAGGCTTATGATAGAGATGCTCAAGTGTTACGTTCTTGGTCTCGCAGATACGTACAACCTTCTCTTTCAGTGCTTCCTCATCAAAGAGCTCACTTACCTGGAAGCCGATCTTTGCATATTTGTCAGAATAGAACGGAGCGATTCCGGATTTTGTGGAACCGAAAGCCTTGCCGCCAAGACGCTCCTCCTCGTACTGATCAAACAGAATGTGGTAAGACATTACCATCTGTGCTCTGTTGGAGATCAGGATCTTCGGTGCAGGTACTCCACGGCTTACCACTTCATTGTACTCCTTAAAGAATACAGGAATATTCAGTGCAACACCGTTTCCGATGACACTGGTCGTATGTCCGTAAAACACACCTGACGGAAGCGTATGAAGTGCGAATTTACCGTAATCATTTACGATGGTGTGGCCCGCATTGGCTCCACCCTGAAATCTCACGATGATATCAGCTTTCTCAGCAAGCATATCTGTGATCTTGCCTTTACCTTCATCTCCCAGTTTGCTCCTACTACTGCAGTTACCATAACACAGTTCCTCCTTGTGTCTTTCTCTATTATTCGGAATGCCACGTTATCTGTATATCATCCACAGAAGACTGACATTCCTGTCTGTGTTCTTTTTATGCTTACAGCATTATACATTGATCTCAACCTTAACGCCAAGCAGATCTTTATGCGCATCCAGCACCGGCTGTACCACATTTGCAATGAAAGCTTCTGTCTGCTCTTTGGCACGTCCTGTATATCTGGACGGTTCCATGGCCTTCTGAAGATCCTCAAGAGTCAGATTAAACGCCGGATCTGCTGCGATCAGCTCAAGAAGATTGTTATCTTTACCCTCTACCTTCACGTTCTTTCCTGCTTCCATGGAAAGCTCACGGATACGCTCATGAAGCTCCTGACGGTCTCCACCTGCCTTAACCGCATCCATCATGATATTCTCAGTTGCCATAAACGGAAGTTCAGACATCAGTCTCTTCTCGATAACCTTCGGATAAACAACCAGTCCGTCTACAACATTGAGGCAGAGATCCAGGATTCCGTCGATCGCAAGGAATCCTTCCGGAACGCTGAGACGCTTATTTGCAGAGTCGTCCAGAGTTCTCTCAAACCACTGTGTTGCAGATGTGATCGCCGGGTTCAGTGCATCGATCATCACATATCTGGACAGGGAAGCGATTCTCTCACTTCTCATCGGATTTCTCTTATATGCCATAGCAGAAGATCCGATCTGGGATTTCTCAAATGGCTCCTCCACTTCCTTCAGATGCTGAAGAAGACGAATATCGTTAGACATCTTATGTGCACTTGCAGCGATTCCCGCAAGGATATTCAGCACACGGGTATCAACCTTTCTGGAATAGGTCTGTCCGGAAACCGGATAGCAGGATCTGAATCCCATCTTCTCTGCGATCATCGGATCGATCTTGTCGATGGTCTCCTGATCCCCGTCAAAAAGTTCCAGGAAGCTGGCCTGTGTACCGGTTGTTCCCTTTGAGCCAAGAAGCTTCATAGTGCTTAATACATACTCAAGGTCCTCAAGATCCATCAGGAATTCCTGAGTCCAGAGAGTTGCCCTCTTGCCTACGGTTGTCGCTGTGCCGGCTGGAAATGAGTAAACGCCAGAGTTGGCTGATCCTTATACTGCGCTGCAAACTTGGAAAGCTCTGCGATCACGTTCACAAGTTTCTTGCGGACAAGCTTCAGTGCCTCTGTCATAACGATGATATCCGTATTATCTCCTACATAACAGGAGGTTGCTCCCAGATGGATGATGCCTTTTGCCTTCGGGCACTGTACGCCAAACGCATACACGTGAGACATTACATCATGGCGAACCTGACGCTCACGCTCCTTAGCCACATCATAATTGATATCATCCGCATGAGCCTTCATTTCGTCGATCTGCTCCTGGGTAATGTTAAGGCCAAGCTCACGTTCCGTCTCAGCAAGTGCGATCCACAGCTTTCTCCATGTGCGGAACTTCATGTCCGGAGAAAAAATATACTGCATCTCTTTACTTGCATACCGCTCTGACAGCGGGCTTACATATCTGTCTGTATTCATTACTACCTCCTGATCACATACCTCCGGGCCGGAATGGCGAAAGATCCGTTATCTACCGGTTCTGGTTAATTCACGCCTCTTGAAATTATATAACATTGCCTCTTTAAAAGCAACCGTTTGTTACTCCATACCCTGATGGAATTTTCCCAAAAATTCCTTCATTCTGCCATTTTCGGAAGAAAATACCTCCTGTGGCGTTCCCTCCACTGCGATCACACCCTTATCCATAAAGATGATACGGTCGGAAATATCTCTTGCAAAATTCATTTCATGAGTAACGATCACCATGGTGATATGCTCCTGAGCAAGATCCTTGATAACCTTCAGGATCTCACCGGTCAGTTCCGGATCAAGTGCAGATGTAGGTTCATCAAAAAACAGGATCTTCGGATTCATACAGAGCGCACGGGCAATGGAAACTCGCTGCTGCTGTCCTCCGGAAAGCTGAAAAGGATATGCCTTCTCCTTGTCTGCAAGGCCCATTTTCTTAAGAAGGCTTCTTGCCTGGGCGTAAACCTCATCTTTCTTTCTCTTCTGCACCTTCAGAGGTGCATCCACTATATTTTCAGTACAGAAAAATGCGGAAACAGATTGAACTGCTGGAACACCAGTCCCACATCACCATTTTTGATGATCTCGCCGCTGTCCGGCGTCTCAAGTCCTGTGGCACAACGCAGGATGGTTGACTTGCCGGAACCGGAAGGACCGATGATACTTAAAACCTCTCCCTCTTCCACGTCAAGAGAGATATCTTTGAGAACTTCCAGTCCGTCAAAGTTTTTTTTGATGTGTTTCATTTCAAATAATTTCATATTTTATACTCTCCATTTCGGTCAGCGGTAGTAATTCATGCTTTTCTCAACCTTCTGCATCACAACAGCCACGATCAGGTTGAACACATAATAAAATATCGCAGCGATCACAAATGGCATCATTGTTGTCTGTGCACTTGCGATCTGCTTGGCAATGGTAAACATCTCCGCAACTGCCACAACAAACGCAAGAGAAGTATCCTTGACCAGCGTAATGACCTCATTTGTAATAGACGGCAAAATCCTCTTGATCACCTGTGGAAGGATGATGCGGAAAAATGTCTGTACCTTATTGTATCCAAGGATCTTTGCAGCTTCATACTGTCCCACCGGCATGGATTCAATGCCGCCACGGTAGATTTCTGCAAAGTAAGCTGCATAGTTGATAGCAAATGCGATAAATACAGCGATCAGACTATATCCCATGGAAATACGGATCCCGAAGATAAAATACGGACCGAAATATACAACCATCAGCTGCAGCATCAGCGGCGTTCCTCTCATGATGGATATGTACCCGGATACAATGGTACGGATTACTTTGTTTCTGGACATTCTGCCAAAACAGATCAGAAGTCCCAGCGGCAGAGAAAACAGCAAGGTTATAAAAAAGATCTCAATAGAGACCAGCATTCCTCCTGCCAGCTGCTGGAGCATTACACTAAAACTCATTTTTTTCCTCCTGGTTCGGAGTATCAGTCCTATTTATCGGACTGATACCTGTAATTCCTGTAAACAACAGGAAATGAGCGTGCACGGCAGCTCTTTCTGCGCCGAAGCACCCTCATTTCCTTTTTATGCGGAAGCTTCAAAAGCTTCTGCTATGTTTCTTATTTCTACTGCTGTTGAATAGCTAAAAAAAACATCTTCACAGTTTTTACTGTGCCGGATCTGTGCCGGATCATTTGGATTCAGAATCGGTTTCTTTCTCTGTGCTGTCTGCATTTTCTTCTGTTTCAGATTCTGCAGGATCTGAATCCTCTGTCTTATCCTTATCCTCACTGATGCAGAGCATGCTCTTATCCAATTCATACTTATCTGCAAGCTTGTCAACCTCACCGGACTCGTCAAGCTTCTTGACCTCATCCCATACGAGATCCTTCAGTTCATCATTTCCCTTCTTGAATCCGATGCCATACTGCTCGTTCTGGATCGGCTCGTCAAGGATCACATATTTATCCTTGCCTCTCTGAGAAAGCTGATAATTAGCAACACCGATATCAACAGCGACAGCGTCTGCAGCTCCGGAATCAATATTCATAAATGCAGTGTTGTAGTCCGGATTCTCTGTAAGAGATGCAAAGCTGTCCTTCAGTTCCTTATTGTCATCGTTGTTCAGTGCGTCCAGCGCAGCGGATGCAGCCTGTACAACTACGTTCTTGCCCTTAAGATCCGCAAGCTTCTCAATTCCGGAATCCTTGGCAACTACAATCACCTGCTCATTGTTAATGTATGGATCACTCCATGTATAGTCATCCTCACGTCCGTTGATAGTAAATCCATTCCAGATACAGTCGATCGTTCCGGAGTTCAGCTCCATATCTTTGGAATCCCAGTTGATAGGCTTCTTAACAAGCTCCCAGCCAAGATTATCACATACTTCCTGGGCAAGGTCAAGGTCAAATCCTACATATTCTCCATTATCATCCTTATATCCGAATGGAGGATATTCAGCATCAAATCCTACGATCAGGGTCTTATCCTCAACACCTGCCTGTACACTCACTCCTGTTACCATCATTCCTATTGTCATCGCTGCCGCCATTACTACTGCAACTGTTCTCTTCTTCATGGTCATTCTCCTTTTTTCGGCTATCTCTTTATCACATGGTCACTCTACCACGTGAAAGCGTATGGTTATAGTAACATACCAAAAAGGAGCTGTCAAGAGCAAACCTTCTGCTCCGCCAAATAATCTTTGTATTTCTTTCTGGCCGTTTTCAAATATGTTCTGGAAATTGGGATTTCCGTCTGTCCGACCACAAAACTGTTCTTCTTAAGTGAAGTTACCTTCTCCATGTTGATACAAAAGCTCTGATGGCATCTCAGAAAGCTGCTGTCTGACAGCTGTCCTGAAAAATCCCCCAGCCTGGCTCTGCAGCTGATCTTTTTTCCATCGGTAAGATGAAATGTCACACTGTGAAGACTACTGGATATATACGCCAGATGATCGTGCTGCAGTGTATAAATCTGTGTCCTGTAACGAAAATACAGCGCTCTTCCGTCTTCACGCCTGCATACCTCCAGGATATGTTCCAGAACATGTTCCAGTTCTCCACTTTCAACCGGTTTGACCAGATAGTTATAGGCAAACACTTCAAATGCTTCTTTATAGAATTTCTCATTCTCTGCCACCAGTACAACCGGGATATAATGTCCTTTCAGGCGCATTGTCCGTACAGTTTCCAGACTCCTGCCCTGATCACCATCCAGTCCCAAAAATATCAGATCGCAGATCTTATGTCCCTCTGCCAGTCCTTTCAGAAGACTCTCTCTGGTCCGATACAGAAGGAGCTCTGCATCAGGAACCAGTGTGGAAAGCTGCCTGTACAGCCTCTGTGCATCCTTTCGTATTTCATCACATATCGCGATCGTCATCACTGCCATTGCCGTGTTTTCCTCCATCATGCTCTTTCTGATATTTAACATTTTATTTTCAAAGAAAGACCTGCGCAATATGTGCTTCTAATTGTGCCTTGTTTTTTTACAAATTATTGCAATTCATGATCTGTTTTCGTATAATAATGCCATATAAGCACAAAAAGGAGTACTATCATGTCTGATTTCAGCAGCAAATGCCGGGAATACCTAAAGGATACAGGAGAAAACGTTTATCAGTTATCTGCTTATTCGGGACTTGACCGTACCTCTCTGCAGCGTATGATCACAGGGAAACGTCTTCCCGGTATTGATTTTGTGCGCCAGTTCTGCGATTCCCTCCGGATCAACCCTTCCCAACGCCGGGACTGATGGAATTATATAAAATAGAAAAAATCGGAAAAGAAATTTATTACAACCGCAAATATATACAGGAACTTCTGGGTGTTATCAGCTCCCGGCAGGTCATTTCCCGGGAAGGTTTTCTCAGGCTTCCATCCTTTCCCTTTTACCGTGGAACTTTTTCTCTTGATGTGGAAAAGAAGGTCCTGAGCCTTTTTGAGGACATCCTGTCTTCCGGTTCTTCCGAAACGATCCGTACCAACCTTCCGGCCAACTGCCGGCTTCTTGTACAGATTTTTTCCCATCTTTATCCCAAATATGAGAAACTGCCACCGGTGATCCAGATCCTGCCGCTTCACCAGAACCCGTCCGCCTCACCGGATTACAACATGAATCTGGAAACCTTTCTCTGCACACTCCTTCCGATCCTGTCAGGTTTTGCGGGCTACCAGCCATATTATTACTATACTCAGGCAGGCCGAGAGTTTTCCAGCTATGAACTGTTTCCTTTTTTCTTACTCACTGAAAAAAAACTGCTGCTGTTATCCTCAGATATGATGACCTGTATTTTTACCGAAAATCCAGAAGCGATCCACGCATATCAGCAGGAATTCCGGCGGGTTCTTGAGAATTCCAGTCAATTCTTCCTGCAATCGGATTCTCCGGACAGGATCCTTAATATCTTTGATTCTATCATGCAGACAAAGATCTCAACAAATTTTGCACTGGAATCTCATCCCTGCCTTGCACTGATGTCCTATGGTCCGGGCTTTATTCAGTCATTGTTTGATAACAGGGATATCGATCTTTCCGATCCGGTCTATACCCAGCTGGCAGCGGTCCTGAACCAGACTTCCTTTGCTTTTACAGAAGCTGCCTTTTCCTGCAATTATTTTACACTGAGCGGGATCCAGAAATTTGCCCGTACCGGACTCCTTGACGGTCCTTATTCCTACCATCAGACCCCTCTTCCGAAAGAAGAACGAAAAAAAGCCCTCAGGCATCTTCTTGACACAGATATGGGACATGAAAAATGCAGGATCCTGAAGCCTTCCGTACTTCCTGAAACCGGGATTCATCTGGAAGTTCTATCTGACTATTCCGTTTTTCTCTGCTTTCTTTCCGAAAAAGATACTTTTCTCTGTATCTATCTGAAAGAGACCAGTATCGGACAGGCCCTGAATGATTACCTCTGTTCTCTGTCTGAGGAAGAATCCGTATATACAAAAAAAGAAGCCCGGCAGATCCTGCTGGGACTTCTTGAACAGCTTTAAGAGCCGGTACTTCTGTGATATTCTCTTGTAAGATCTCCAGGATCCTGTCGGTTTCTCCGGATACGATATGCTGCTCCGGGAGACCGGCAAAGTTTTTCAGAGCCTGGTCTGTTTCCTGCATTACCCTTTCATCTGTCTTCAGCTCTTCCTGTCGTTTCCTGTATTCTTCTTCACTGTGAACACTGCGGTAGGCCAGAAGATAAACCTTCATTGCTTTCTCTGAATGATTCTCCTTCCATGCTTTCCAAAAGCAATCCAGCGCCTTATCCATCTGGAACAGATAACCGTATGCGCATCCCTGGTTATGCAGGATTCTTTCTCGCATCTCTCCGGTAATCTCTTTCCCGCCGTGCTCAAGAAGCTTCTGATAAACACGGAGCGCATTCACATACATCCGGTTTTCCATCAGTGCGTCGCCTTTTCGCTTCTCCCGTATTTCTTCAGGTTCACGTTTTCTGGCTTCGATGCGCCCGTTTAAGGTCTTAAGTTCTTCATAAGCCAGATAATTGATCTCTTTAAATATCGGATACAGTACTTCTTCAAGTCCGGCCTCTCTCCCAATATAAGGTTTCAGCTTGGCCGCAAGCTTCGGAAGCTCCAGTTCTTCCTCCAGCCAGGTACAAAGCTTACTGCTGATCAATGAGCTGTCCACAAGATAAAGATTGTTATAAAGATAATAGCAGAGTTCTTCTATAGAATAGATATTGGTACTGATATTTTCGATATAAAACGGCTTCTCTGCTTTTTTTACCTGACATAAAATATATCCGCTCATGCCTGATTCCTTTCTTCCTGCTCATCCCATCGTACCAGTTCCCTCCAGATTTTTCCACTGGAAGGATACATTTCGCCAAATCCCAGATCCTTCACTGTGATCTCGCAGTCTCTCGGCGATACGTATTTCAGCATGAGGGAAAGCCTTGAAGTCCGATTAGGCCGCTTTGGCAGACCGTCAAGTGCCATGGCCACACGTTTCTTCTCGGTCTCTTCCGGAATACTTACCACAAATACCAGTTCACTGGTATCATCCAGGATTAGCTCGCAGGATGCACTGCATTCATACCAGTTGCTGCCGCTTTCGATCAGCGGATAGTAAGCCGGAGAGCCCATCACCCGCATGTCCATCCCTACATCCACAGCCACCAGCGAATCACTTAAATAGCGGTAACCTTTGAGTTTTTTATCCTCCAGCCTGTCCTTACCGGCTATGCAGGCTCCCTTTGCAAAAAGATTGTTTCCATAAAAAACCTTCCGTCCCTGATGACACAGGAGCTTTACAGACTGCTGTGCCCACTTCTGTCAAATCCTTCTCCCGTGATCTGCACACTGGAGAAGAGTTCTTTGCCGAGAGTCTTACTGATAAAACGGTAAAATTCCACATCACGGATCTCATCTTCCGGTTCAAGCTTTGTACTGACCGGATCCTCCAGTTTTACAAGCACCGGTCTGGAAGAGCCGTTGATAGTCAGCTTCCGGAAGGTTACCGTATCGCCTGCAAAGGCATACCATCCTACACTTCGATTCCAGGTTTCCCGTTTCTGCCCCAGCGCATAATAATAAAAACTCTCGCCATAGTCCATAAGCATATATTTCTCACGTGAAAAACCTGCAAGGCTGCAGGCCTTCTGATAATTCCGTACCTGAAGTGTACTAAGTTCCGGCGATGTGATACAAAGGCACCGGGTATTCTTTACAATATCCTGGATTCCCAGAAATTTCAGGATTCCCCTCAGAAAATGTGCCAGAAGCTCTGCCGGCTCTTTTTCCTCTCCTGCCACCTGGATCTTTTCTTCCTTCTGACAGATATCATAAATATTTCCGATCATGATCCGCCCTTTTCCCTGGCAAAATACTCTGCTTCCAGACCTACGCAGTAATCACCGTGATCGGTACGATAGCAGATACAGCCCGGAGCTTCGTACTGACTGGCTCCTACCTTCATGGAAAGAGAACGGGCTTCTTCTGCTTTTCTGTCATAATAACAGATCTGTGTGTATTCTTTTCCAATATCAATTCCTATGATCAAGTCACGAATTTCATTCATCTTTCCGGTTCCTTCTCTATGACAAACATTTCATTAACGTACTGTTCCTGCCGGAGATACTGTGCCAGCTTCTCCTTCACTTCCGTTTCTTTCTCAAGTTTTCTTGCACAGAGTATCTGATTGATCAGCTGATATTTGCTGGATGCCTGATCACTACTCTGGTTCATGGTCAGTATTTTTTCTTCCGTTTTGTGTACACCGGTTTCATCTTCTGTCTGGAAATAATATCGCAGGGTTTCTCCATAAAACAATGTAAATGCTCTGGCAAAAATTCCCTCATAGACATTTTTGAGCGGTTCACTTTTATAGTCCGGTACAGTTCCAAGTCCGGTATCCAAGGAATAATACAGTGTGACCGAAGCCTCCGGTGAAGTATGATACTCTACAAAAGTCTTATCATCCAGCTGATACGGTCGCAGGATACTCTGATCCAGGTTCCGGAAAAACTCAAATATCATTCCTTCCTTTACACAGGAAGAAAGGATTTTTTCCTCCATTTCCAGATTTTCTTCATCAGAAGTTTTCTCTTCGGAAAGCAGTTTCAGAAGGGTCAGGTCACAGATCCGGTCTCCGGGCCACTCCTTTTCTCTGCGATTTTTCAGATACTCCTTAAGTCCCGGCATCTCCGGCATTTCTTTTACAAACATTCCGTAAGACATCAGAGTCAGATACGCACCGATCACACTCTCTTTTCCGGAATGGCGGATATATGCTTTCAGGATATCCGCACCCTCTGACCGGTAATCCCAGTTAAACATCAGAAGAGAAAGGATCCTCTCCTCCAGATTATAGGTATCCATCTCAAACCCACAGGCACTTTTCCAGATATCCAGAAGCTCATCCACAGGTCCAAACCGGAATTTCATCAGATACATGAGGATCACTTCATCATAGATTCCCTGTCGGTATACATGAGAGGAAAGTGCGATCAGCTCTTCGTCTTCCGCACAGTCACAGCGGATGATCATACGGCTTACCAGCTTCAGAAGAGCACGCTCCTCTACTCCTTCAAATCCAAATGCTTCCACCACGCTCATAGCCTGCGGAAACAGTCCCCGCTGGATCAGGATCTCCAGAAGGGTTTTCCGGTCGACCATGGCATATTCCCGATAATCCATCATCTCCAGACAGGCATCCAGATCTTCTCCCTGCACGTGATCCCGATAATAATCCAGGATCTTTTTGCGGATCAGCCTCTTATATTCATCGGTAAACGCCGGTGAAAGGACCAGTTTCTGAAAAATCCCCAGATTCTTACGACTGATCTCCTGCCCCTGACAGTAATGTAAAAGCACAGCCGGTTCATCTGCTCCTTTTTCCAGCACTGCCGGAACCATCTCACGATCATCGAAAAGTGGTGTCAGATTATAATCTACCGTAGCAGCATAACGTCTCTGTTTTTCATCCTGAAATACAACGGCCGCATCTTCGCTGCAGATCCTCGGGTAAGCGATCCCATGGATACACGGATAGATTTCTTCCTGTTTCATCTGTCTGTGACGGACGATCACACTACGGACCTTCGGATCATCCGTATACAGCCGGTGGGTAAACATTCTGGAGGCGATCACCTGCGCTTTTTCGCTGTCCGATGGTTCCCGCATGAATTCCTGATAAACAGTGGCATAATTTTCATTCATCCGGCCTTCCCGTAACTTACGGAAAGCAAATTCCTCCATGCTTTCACGATAACTTTCGTATGTCTGTGGATCACGTTCCTTCCCTGCAATGATGCATGCATACAGATAGGCACGCTTGGAATCACCGAGAGTATTGTTGTTATAGGTAAAATACATCAAAAGCGGTTTCGGCAGGACTCTCCGATAAGAGGTATCCAGTGTTTCCACATAATATTCATACAGCCGTGTGATCCGGATCCCGCGGTCCACGGCAGCGGAAAACCACTGAAAATATTCCGGTTTTCTTGGATTTCCCTTCATAATATATTTACAGATAGCTTCCACGGTATCATCCGACGGAAAGGCTTCACATCCCATGGCCATAGCACGGTACAGGCTTTCGTTAAAAGCTTTCTCATAGCCGGAAAGATATGCCAGGCGCATGACCAGCTCTTCCGTCATCATCTGTTCTTTTCCTGCAAAAAGGAATACCTGGGCCCAGAACCCATTGATTCGATGCAGCAGCGACATATCTGCACAAATACTGTTCCATGCTTCCAGATACAGAAAAGGACTTGTACATCCCCGCTCAAAAAGTTCCTCCATCAGAAAGATCTTTTTTGACGGTGAAAGCGTATGATCCATTTCAAATGCCAGTTTCAGAAGGATAAAGCTGTCTTCCTTCTGCATCCGGAAATTCTGTACCTTGCGGAGGGCCTGTTCCTTATCCCGGTACAGCCCGGTCTGTGTACACAAATACAGATAAATCCCTGCAAGTTCCAGTTCATTGTGATGAAAGGATTTATTCTGATAACGCTCAAGGATTTCTGAAGCCTGGTCATCTTCTCCTTCCAGATGAAGAAGATAGGCTTCCAGAAGCTGATATTCCGGATATTTCAGTCCGCTTTCGCCCATACGGTCAAGTTTCTCATGAGTAAAGGCTGTCCAGGCCTGAAAATCTGTTCTTTTACAGAGATATCCCAGGTATTCCTTCATCAGAGATATCCGGTACTGTTTTTCCAGAAGATCCAGGTTCACGCACTCTCAGTTCCTCTGGATGCAAGAACGTGATATACCAGTTTCTGGTATGGGGTTTTTACAATGATCTCGCCGTACTGATTCCCTTTCCCCAGTTTTTCCTGGCGTATCACATAGTTTATTTCACAGGTACTTCCGATAAAATCCTCTTCTGTGACCACATGCTTGCCTGCTTCCAGAAAATCCCCGTTTACCTCAATATCTGCCCGCAGGTGTCCCCATCCGCTCCTGTGGATATAAAGAGATTCCTGAACAGATTCACTGACATCATAAAAACCGGCCTCTTCTCTGTTCAGACTCAATGTCACCTTTTCCTTGGCACCGGCTGCGATCAGAAATTCCTCCAGATGCTGATAGGTCACCGGCTGCTGTGACATTCCTGCATAAAGAGAACGGATCTTCTCACTCTGATCACTCAGGATCAGGGAAAAATGGCGTTCTGTAAAAATCCGGTAAGCCTCATGGAAATCTTCTTTTGCAATGTGCAGAAATTCTTCCAAAGAAGACACCTTTCTGCCTGCACTCTTCACCTCTTCCGTCTGTACCTGCACAGTGAACGGCAGCTTATATTCTCCGATACTGGTAGTAAAACACAGCCAGCCTTCAAAGCTCTCTCCCGGCTTCATTCCCTCTGCATCTACCCATAAGGCATGCGCACCGTAGTTCCGGAAAAGCGGTCAAATCCGGGTACCAGTCTCCGGTCAGATGAAGTCACAAATCCACTGATCCTGCGGTTGTCATCGGTACCGAAATAAATCTCATCCTTTGTGGTCTCTCCTGCCTTCAGCGTAGCGAAAATACGGTCCTGTGAAAACAGAAGCTCCGGCTGTTCATAAATAAATTTTCCGTTAAGAAGCTGTTCTATCCTCTTTTTCAAAATATATACTCCTCATCAATATACACTGATTGTTGTCACTCGTATTTTATGATTATACACCAGATCAGAATGTGGCGCAACAGGTGTTCGCCTCTGTCCTTTTTATAAAGTTTCTGTTGGAAAAGCACGAAAAGCACGTCCGGTTCATAAGCTATAAGGAAATCCCCTTTGAGGTGAACTCTTGAAAACCTTTCTGAAACCGCTTTCTTTTGCGGAAGAGCAGTTCTATCTTCTGCAGCTCCAAAGGGGCGATCCGGAAGCAAAAAATATCCTTATCGAACACAATCTCCGCCTCGTAGCACATGTTGCAAAAAAATATCAGGGATGTGACGAGGATCAGGATGATCTGATCTCCATAGGCACCATAGGTCTGATCAAAGCCATTTCCACCTTTGATCCCAGCCGGACTTCCAAACTTTCCACTTATGCTGCACGGTGCATCGACAATGAGCTTCTCATGATGTTTCGTGCCCGCAGGAAACGTTCCAGAGAAGTTTCTCTCTATGAACCCATCGGCACAGACCGGGAAGGCAATGAGATCAGCCTTCTCGATATCATTGAAAGTCCCCCCGTTGATGTTGTGGATGATTGTTTCAAACGGGACAGCATTTCCTATCTTCTCCGTTATATCCGGACAGTACTCTCCCCAAAGGAATACCAGGTGATCTGCTGCCGCTACGGTTTGAATGGCCAGGAGCCACTGACCCAGCGAGAGATTGCCAAAAATCTCTCCATCAGCCGCTCCTATGTATCCCGTATCGAAAAGAACGCTCTTCGAAAACTCCGTACTCTTTTTCCCGAAAATCAGTAAAGGGAGAACGTTCTTTTCGTTCTCCCCCAAACACTCTCTTATCCACCCTTCCGGATCATTCACCTCTTCGGAGAATATCAAATACCTCCGGCATCTCTGTCAGTTTCACATAGATTCTCTGCTGGGCATGTGGTGCACTCTCCATAGCTTCGCCCTCTTCATTATAAATGGCTTCCACTGTGACCGGAATATTCCTTCCGTCCGGTTTCATGATCTCGATGGTCTCTCCTACAGAAAACTTGTTTCTCTGTGTCAGTCTTGCCAGACCTCTCTCATCGATCTCTTCTGCAAATCCAAGATATGTGTATTCTCTTACATACGTGTTGCTGTCATAGATCTGGGTATTCTCATCCGGCTTTCCGTAGAAAAATCCGGTGGTAAACTGACGGTAGGTACAGTTTGAGATCTGCTCCTGATACCACGGCATATTTGCATGATATTTTTCCGAACTTTCCATACAGTCGTCAATGGCTTTGCGGTAGGTTCTTGCCACTGTTGCCACATAAAGAGCTGTTTTCATACGTCCTTCGATCTTCAGGCTGTCAATACCGCTTGTAAGGATATCTTCCATATGCTCTACCATACAGAGATCCTTGGAATTAAAAATAAAAGTTCCTCTCTCATTTTCAAATACCGGCATGTATTCTCCCGGACGCTTCTCCTCCACAACAGAATATTTCCATCTGCATGGATGGGTACAGGCTCCCTGATTGGCATCTCTTCCTGCCATAAAGTTACTGAGAAGACATCTTCCGGAATAGGAAATGCACATAGCGCCGTGAATAAACGTTTCAATCTCCATATCCTCCGGAATATGTGCCCGGATCTCCCGGATCTCTTCCAGAGAGAGCTCTCTTGCACTTACCACACGTTTGGCACCAAGGTTATACCAGAAACGGTAAGTCTCATAATTGGTATTATTTGCCTGTGTACTGATGTGACGCTCGATCTCCGGGCAGATTTCCTTTGCATACATAAAGATTCCCGGATCTGCGATGATCAGTGCGTCCGGTCCGATCTCCTTCAGTTCCTGAAGATATTCTCTTACACCCTCAAGATCACGGTTATGCGCCAGGATGTTTACTGTCACATAAACCTTTACGCCATGGGAATGGGCAAATGCGATTCCCTCACACATATCTTCTTTTGAAAAATTCTTAGCCTTTGCGCGAAGTCCAAAAGCTTCTCCGCCGATGTAAACAGCATCTGCACCATATATGACGGCAACCTTTAAAACCTCAAGCTGCTCGCCGGAACCAATAGTTCTGGTCGTTTCATAAGCCTGTTCTCCTGTTTTTACACTTACAGCCGCTCCGTCTCCAAGAGGAAGCACCGATGTACGAAGCACCGGACTGTGAGTCAGCTGCCAGAGATATTCTCTCATTCTTTTATAGATTGTACGGTTACGCCGTTCCACAAGATAATGAGATTCAATAATATCCCCTTCCTGCAGCACGTTGTCAGATACCAGCACGCTTCCCTCTTTCATCAGTCTCAGCACGTCAGGAAGCCAGTGGATATACTGGCCCTTGGCTGCGTCCATGAAGATCATATCAAAGGTTCCGGTAAGATTCTTCAGGATCTCTCCGGCATCTCCCTCCAGAAGCGTGATCTGTGACTCTCTTCCTGCGCGCCTGAAATTATCCTTTGCGACAGGAATTCTTTTTTCATAATTCTCTATAGTAACAATTTCCATATCTTCCGGCCCATACTCACACATAAGAAGTGTGGAGAAGCCTACGGCAGTCCCCACCTCCAAAATGCGCTTCGGTTGTTTCAGTGCCAGAAGCATCCTCATAAAGCTCTGCATATCTCTCCGGATGATCGGCACCCGGCCTGCAAGTGCCTTTGTCTCCAACTCCTGCAGAAATGGAGTATTCCCCATATCCAGTGAATTGATATAGGTCTGCATGCGTTCTTCTACGATCACTGGCTGTTCGATCCTTCCTTGCTCTCTTCTCCTGACAGCACTGCCATGATCCTGGTCGGTGTATAGGCTGTACTGAGAAGGTATGTACCGGCTTTGATCTGTCCGTGATATGCGGACATTCTTTCCTGTATGGTAAATGCAAGCGCATCCTTGACAAGGCCCTTCTGCTCCAGTGTCTTGCCTACTTTATATGCAGAGGCGCCTTCTTTTATGACTACCGTGACCTGCTGTCCCTCTCCCGGGCTCATAGCCTGCTGGTTAAACACATCGTAGCCAAACTGATATGCTGATTTTCCAACCCAGATCAGAAATACGATAATAAAGATATATACAGCGGTTTTAAATACCCCTCCAGCCAGAAAAACGCCGGCCCTGCCAACCTTGTCTCTTGTGTCTGCCATAGTCTTTCCTCCTATAAGTCAGGAATCTGTATGTCGATCCCGTCCACCAGCGTCCTGCATATCCGCTGCATCAGTCTGCACAGCGCAAGCTCAGCGTCGAGATAGGCATTTACTTTCAGGTTCTGTCTCAGACTTGCAGACTCCTGATTGAGCTGTTCCTCAATATGGAACAGCTCATCCTTGTCTGAATGATTCTGCAGTCTGAAATTATCTCCACGGAATCTCATCACTCTGGCTTTCAGCTCAGGATCCGCTTCAAGCTGGGCTGCCTGTTTCTGATATTCCTGATATTCATCGCTTCTGTGCACAGCATCGAGAAGCTTCTCGATCTCCATGCTGATCTCATCCATGAACCTACGCCTCCATAATGATAGGCAGGATCATAGGATTTCTCTTGGTCCGTTTCCACAAATACTCTCCAAGGGCATCCTTGACCTCGGTTTTGATCTTGCCCCAGTCAGTGATATTGTTCTCCAGGCAGGAATCCAGTGCAGTTTCCACAACCTGTCTGGCATGCTCCATAAGATCCTCAGATTCTCTTACATACACAAAACCTCTGGAAACGATATCCGGACCTGCGAGAACTACATTACTGTGGCGCTCCAGTGTCATAACTACGATCATGATTCCATCTTCAGAAAGGTGCTGACGGTCACGAAGTACGATATTTCCCACATCACCAACGCCAAGTCCGTCTACGAAGATCGCACCTGTATGAACGCTTCCTGTCACCTTGGCATCCTGTCCGTCCAACTCCAGAACATTTCCGGAAGAAAGGATAAAAATATTCTCCTTCGGGATTCCCAGATCTTCCACTATGTGTTTCTGTGCAGTCAGATGACGGTACTCACCATGGATCGGAATGGCATATTTCGGTTTTACGAGAGAGTAGATCAGCTTGATTTCCTCCTGGCAGGCATGTCCGGAAACATGGACATCCTGGAAAATAACCTTGGCTCCCTTCATAGACAGTTCGTTGATGACCTTGGAAACTGCCTTTTCATTTCCGGGAATCGGATTGGAGCTGAAAATGATGGTATCGTTAGGCTTGATCGTGATCTTCTTATGGATATTGGCTGCCATACGGGAAAGTGCCGCCATGGACTCACCCTGACTTCCGGTTGTGATCAGAACCACCTTGTCGTCCGGATAATTCTTCACCTGATCGATCTCGATCAGTGTGTTCTCCGGGATCTGCAGATAGCCAAGTTCTGACGCTACGGAAATAACATTGACCATACTGCGGCCTTCCACAGCAACCTTTCTTCCGAACCGGTATGCAGTGTTAATGATCTGCTGCACACGATCCACGTTGGATGCAAAGGTTGCAATGATGATCCTGGATGTACGGTACTCATTAAAAAGATTATCAAATACATGTCCCACTGTACGCTCGGACATTGTAAATCCCGGTCTCTCTGCATTGGTACTCTCACACATCAGTGCAAGCACACCCTTCTTGCCGATCTCTGCAAAACGCTGCAGATCGATGGCATCTCCAAATACCGGTGTATAATCAACTTTAAAGTCTCCTGTGTGTATCACGATTCCTACCGGTGAATAAATAGCAAGTGCGGATGCATCCTGGATACTGTGATTCGTTTTGATAAATTCCACAGCGAAATCCCCAAGATTGATTACCTGCCGTGTTTTATCTTCTTTTCAGTTTGGTAGAACGCACAAGGTTATGCTCTTTCAGTTTGTTGCGGATCAGTCCCAGTGTCAGCTTGGTAGCATAGATCGGAACATTGATCTCTTTCAACACATACGGAAGAGCTCCGATATGATCTTCATGTCCATGAGTGATCACAAATCCCTTCACCTTGGAAATATTTTCCTTAAGGTATGTTACATCCGGAATGACCAGATCGATTCCCAACATATCGTCCTCAGGGAAAGAAAGACCACAGTCTACAACTACAATACTGTCGCCATACTCAAAAGCGGTAATGTTCATTCCGATCTGCTCCAGACCGCCAAGTGGTATGATCTTAAGTTTGGATGTTGCTCTGCGGCCATTTTTCCGACCGGATGGCCTGCCGCTGGTCTTTGCCGGTTTCTGTGTGTTTCTGCTGTTTTTTACAGCGCCACCGGCTGCTGTTTTCTTTGCTGTTGGCCGGAAAGGCTTATCCTGACGGTTTTTGCCGCCACCACGATACTGTCTTGTTCTTGATCCGGCATTCTTTTGTCTTGATGCGGTTCTTCTGGCACCGCCTGCGGAAACCTGTACTCTGCTCTCCGCATTTTTGTTGTCATCGTTGTTCTCGCTTTTCAAAAATCGCTCCTCCATTCAAAATTCACGTCATCCAGCATCTGCTGAAAAACTGCATATACAGCCTGAAGTTCGTCATCATCCTCGACCATCTCATAACAGGCTTCTGTACTTCCCGGAGCTGAAATATCCTTCAGAATATATGCGTCTGCTTCCTCATCCTGTGAATCGGACACCAAAAGATAAGTCACACCCGCAATATTGGTCTGCTCCTCTACGTAAAACTCAGCAGCTGTGCCGTCGTCTGACTGAAATATTATTTTTTCCATATTTAATTCTTCCTTATCCGTTCTTGTCAAGCGGATATTCACAATCCGCATTTGCTACCTGATCCGCTCAAAACATCTATTTGCGTTTCCGATCATTCTTCCACGCCTTCCTGCTGCTCTCTTCTGTATGCGGCAGCATCCAGATATCCCTGCAGGATAAAGACTGCAGCTACCTGATCCAGATACTGTTTACGGTCTTCCTTATGCACACCGGTCTCCTCCAGAGTGCGGTCTGCCGCCATGGTAGTCAGTCTCTCATCCCACATAACAACAGGCAGGCCCGTACGTCTCTCCAGCATTTCCTTAAACTCCAGAGATTTCTCGGCCCGCTCTCCTACTGTATTGTTCATGTTTTTCGGGTATCCCAGAACGATCTCCGTAACCTGATACTCCGAAATGATCTCTTCAATACGTGCCAGAGTACGACGAAGCTTGTTTTCCTGCTTGCGCCATACGGTTTCCACACCTTGGCTGTCAGACCAAGGGGATCGCTCACCGCAACCCCCACGGTCTTCGAGCCATAGTCCAGTCCCAGTACTCTCATATTACCGTTCCCAAGACTTGTTCTTGATATACTCGGTGAGAAGCTCTTCTACCAGTTCATCACGCTCCACCTTCATGATCATGCTTCTCGCACCCTTGTGGCTTGTGATGTAGGTCGGGTCTCCGGACATAATATATCCTACGATCTGATTCACCGGATTGTAGCCCTTCTCATCCATTGCATTGTACACCAGATCCAGGACTTCTTTTACCTGAAGCTCCTGATCCGGTTTTGTTCTGAAATACTGTGTATTTCCCAGATTATTCTCTGCCATTGTCTCTCACGTCCTTAAAATATATTCTTTTTTATTTTAATATAAATTTACATAAATTACAATCTTAAATTTAACGAGGATTGCGGATACAAACTGTCAACATTGCTGTTCACTCCGTTCTCAGTAACACGCTTCGCAAAATATTACCAGTGAACAAACAACCTTTCAACATACGATCCCGTTCTTCACTCCACGGCTTCACCGGTCATGATATGCTCTTCAAGAAAGCCTTCTGCCTTTACGCTTACGATATCATTTACGCCATAAGCTTCCGATTTCGGTACAGCAGTTTTTATATACTCCCGGCTGTGTCCCAGATACCAGGTCCGTCCATCCTTTGTATACTCTTCCTCGATCAGTACCTCCAGGATTTTGCCAAGCATGGATTTCTCATAATCCCCTGCATGACGATGATGCAGTTCGATCATCTTCTCACTGCGGAAGGATTTCTCCGCCTCTGTCAGCTGTCCGTCCATGGCAGCCGCCTTTGTTCCCTGTCTTCTGGAATATTTGAAAATATGAGTCTCATAAAAACGGATGCTGTCCACAAAATCATAGGACTTCCGGAATTCTTCCTCCGATTCCTGCGGAAAGCCTACGATCACATCCGTTGTCAGTGCCGGATTTCCATACACTTCTCTTAAAAGCTCACAGCGTTCTCTGTATTCCCCGCTTCTGTATCTGCGGTTCATCCTCTCCAGAGTCTCATCACAGCCACTCTGCAGGGAAAGATGGAAATGCGGGCATACCTTTGGCAGCGCAGCGATCCCTTCCGCAAATTCTCTTGTAACGATTCCAGGTTCCAGCGATCCCAGCCGGATACGCTGGATTCCTTCGATCTCATGCACAGCACGGATCAGAGAAAGCAGTGTCTCTTTTTTCTCATCCGGGAAATCCACTCCGTAGGAACTTAAATGGATTCCTGTAAGGACCACTTCCTTATACCCTTTTTCCGCAAGTGCACGGACCTCCTTCAGCACACTTTCAATATTCCGGCTTCTGACACGGCCTCTTGCGTAGGGAATGATACAGTACGTACAGAACTGATTGCATCCGTCCTGAACCTTGATATATGCCCTTACATGTTCTGCTGTATGATCAATGGAAAGATCCTCATACTCTTTTGTCTGATTGATCTTGATCACATGGGAACCATGGCCCGGTTTGTTTTCCGCATATTCGGCCAGTGCCTCCACAATATTGATCTTCTGGTTATTTCCCAGAACAAGATCAATGGCTTCGTCTTTTTCCAGTTTCTCGCCACCGGTCTGTACATAACAGCCCGTTGCCACCACGATCGCTTCCGGATTCATTTTTTTGGCTTTGTGAAGCATCTGTCTTGATTTTCTGTCTGCAATATTGGTTACTGTGCAGGTATTGATCACATAAATATCCGCTCCCGGCTCAAAAGGCACGATCTCATATCCCGCCTCCTCCAGAAGCTGCTGCATGGCCTCGATCTCATAGGCATTTACTTTGCAGCCAAGGTTGTGTAATGCAACTTTATTTCCCATTTTTCCTCACTTTTTTTACACTTTAACTAATTATTGAAACAATTTTTATCTCTTTTCACCTTGACTTTTTGGGTACTGACAGGTAAGATGAAAGCTGTAAAACAACAAAAATCTATCAAGGGAGGTTATTATAATGAAAACAGCTAAAATCTCACTGAATTCCATCGATAAGGTGAAAGCATTCGTAAACGAGATCAGCAAATTCGACTGCGATTTTGATTTAGTATCCGGAAGATATGTGATCGATGCAAAATCCATCATGGGTATCTTCAGCCTGGATCTTTCCAAGCCGATCGACCTCAACATCCATGCAGACGGCGCTGCTCTGGATAACGTAATGCAGATTATTTCCAAATATACAATCGACTAATCTATACTGTATATTTGAGAGGAACTGTATCGGATACAGTTCCTCTTTTTTCATGCTTTCAGAATTCTTCTGTTCTCAATGAACTCCCTTTTCCTGATATATCGGTAGCTCCAGGGAACCTCTACAGTGAGGTTCCCTGTTTGTTTTTTCTTATCTAAAAACGGATTACTGAATTTCAATGATCTCTGTGGTATTCAGAGCAGTTTCCATAAGCTCATCGATCTTCTCGGAAAGCTTCTGCTCAGAACGGCGGATCACCTTAAGATTCGGCTTTGTTACAGGATGTTTCGCCACAAAGATGGTACAGCAATCCTCAAACGGCTGAATAGAAGTCTCAAAGGTATCGATCTTTCTGGAAATACGGACGATTTCCTCTTTATCAAAACCGATCACCGGACGGTATACCGGAAGTGTGCAGACCTCATTTGTGGAAGCAAGGCTCTGTAAGGTCTGGCTTGCAACCTGTCCGATGCTCTCACCTGTGATAAGTCCGAGACAACGGTCTTTTTTAGCGAAATGCTCGGCAATACGCATCATATATCTTCTCATGATAATAGTAAGCTCATCATGAGGACACTGATCATAAATATAAAGCTGTATATCTGTAAAGTTAACTACATGGAGACGGATCGGTCCACTGTATTTGGCTACCAGGCGGGCAAGATCCACTACCTTCTGTTTTGCGCGCTCACTGGTGTAGGGCGGTGCATGGAAATATACCGCATCGATCTTGACGCCACGTTTTGCGATCATATAGCCGGCAACCGGACTGTCGATTCCACCAGAAAGAAGAAGCATGGCTTTTCCGTTTGTTCCGATGGGCATTCCGCCTGCGCCCGGAATGGTCTGGGAATATACGTAAATCTTGTCACGGATCTCAACAGAAAGATCCAGCTCCGGATGATGAACATCCACACTTGCCTCCGGGAACGCATCCAGGATACGTCCGCCAAGCTCAGCGCTGACTTCCATAGAGCTGATCGGGTAGGATTTCTTTGCGCGGCGTGTCCAAACCTTGAAGCTTCCGTTAAAGTCCGGATGCCACTGCTTCATATAACTCACAACATCTTCGGCAAGCTTCTCGAAGCCCTGTTCTTCATAAATCATAACCGGGCAGATGCCAACAATACCAAATACATGCTGCAGCGCATCTACAGCCTCATCGTAATCATAGTTCTCCGGGCAGAATACATAAACTCTTCCCTGCTCTTTTTTTACTTCAAAATCTCCCTCGATCTTGGAGAGTGCGATCTCCATCTGATGTACGAGAGCATCTTCAAAACGATAGCGGTTTTTTCCCTTAAGGGCAATTTCCGCATATTTGATCAGAAATGCATGTACTAACATAAAAATCCCTTTCTTCTGTATTCTCTATCGACGTGCATACCTGCGCAGCATCGGAATTGTTTTTCCCAGTGCTTCCAGGCAGTAATCTACCTCTTCAAAGGTATTTTCCTCACAGAAGCTGATGCGGACGGTACTTTCCACATCGGCTCTGCTCAAGCCCATAGCTGTCAGTGTTGCACTTGGTTTTCTCTTATGACTGGAGCATGCACTTCCTGCGGAAATATATACTCCGAATTCTTCCAGTGTATGGAGAAGAACCTCACTTCGTACTCCATGGAAGGTTACACTCATGATGTGTGGTGCTCCCTCTATTAACGGCATTCCGTTAACAGTAATATCGCCAAGCTTTGAAAGTCCCTCTGCCATCCGTTCTTTCAGAGCATAGAGCTGCTGTATCTTTTTATCAAAATCTGTGTATACCATATCTGCGGCAACGCCAAGGCCTGCGATCCCCGGCACATTGTCTGTTCCGGAACGCATACCGTTCTGCTGTCCGCCGCCAAGGATCTGCGGCTGTACTCTTACTTTTTCGTTAATATAGAGAAAGCCTACGCCCTTTGGTCCATGGATCTTGTGGCTGCTCACGGAAAGAAGATCGATCCCCAGCTTTTTCGGATAGATACGATACTTTCCGAATGCCTGGATGGCATCTACATGAAAAAGTGCTTTCGGACTTTTTCATGGACAAGCTTTCCGATCTCTTCTACCGGCATCACGCTCCCACCTCATTGTTCACGTACATCACAGACACCAGAATGGTATCCGGACGAAGAGCCGCTTCCAGTGCATCCAGCTTTACAACGCCCTGATGATCAACAGGAAGAATAGTCACCTCATAGCCCTGTTCCTTCAGATAAGCAAAAGGCTGGGCCACTGCTGCATGCTCTACTGCAGTTGTGATGATATGGTTTCCCATACGCTTATTGGCTTCCACACCACCGATGATAGCAAGGTTATCCGATTCTGTTCCACCGGAGGTAAAAAGAATCTCTTTTTCATTCACTTTCAGTAATTTTGCAAGGGTCTGGGCACTTCTGCGAACATAATTCTCCGCTTCCACTCCTTTTTTATGCATGGCAGAAGGATTTCCGAAATCTTCTGTCATGGTTTTGCAGACAATATCCTTTACTTCGTCGAAGCATCTCGTTGTCGCGGAATTGTCAAAATATGCTTCCATAATCTATTCATCCTCCAGTTGAAACATCAGAACAGAAAGTACTGCGAGTCCCGCGGTTTCTGTCCGTAAGATCCGGTGTCCCAGGGTGATGGGTTTCGCACCGGCTTCCATGGCATCTGCCACTTCCTGCTCTTCGAATCCACCCTCAGGGCCAATGAAGACACCTATGCTTTTTCCCGGTTCGATCGACCGGATCAGCTCCTTTGTCTCTTTCATTCCCTTTGCAAGCTCATAAGGGATCAGCAGAATGTCCAGTTCCTCTGCATAGGCAAGAGCTTCTTTAAAGCTCATCACGGAATGTACCTCCGGCACCAGCATACGTTTGGATTGTTTTGCCGCACTTTCTGCGATCTGCTGCCAGCGGAATACTTTTTTTTCTGCTTTTTTGTTATCCAGTTTTACCACGCAGCGCCTGGTTGAAACAGGAACTACGGAATATGCTCCAAGCTCTACTGCCTTCTGGATGATCAGCTCCATCTTATCAGCTTTCGGTAGTCCCTGAAAGAGATAAATACGGTTCTTCAGCTCATAATCCGGCTCCTGTGCATAGAGGATATGAAGCAGGACTTCATCCTCACCCGTGTTTTCGATCACACAGTGATATTCTTTTTCCTTATCGCTGATCCAGAGCTCCTCGTCTTTTTTCATACGGAGTACATTCACGATATGATTGACATCATTTCCTGTGATACGGATCTCATGTCTGTCCCTGTCGATCTGATGAGGTTCCACAAAAAATCGCTGCATGAGATCAGTCCTTTCTTGCTGTCACAGATACCCACTCGCCTGATGAGTCACCTCAACAAGAGTCAGTCCGGCGTCTTTTACAGCTTCACTACGACATCCTCCTTTACATCCAGGATACCTGATGTAATGTAGTAAGCACCTTTTTTCATCTGTGCAACGATCACCGGAGTCAGCGGTACCAGAACATCTGCCAGGATATTTGCAGTTACGATATCATATTTCTCATATCCGACCTGATTCTGAACTTCTTTGTCATCAATGATGTTTCCGATCATCATGTCAAAGGATTTCTCCTCGATCTGGTTGGCCTCCTTGTTCTCAGATACTGCCGGAACTGCACAGGATCAAGATCTGTACCAACCACATGGCCTGCACCAAGCTTCAGTGCAACGATTCCCAGGATTCCACTTCCGGTTCCCACATCAAGGATCTCCATTCCCGGCTTCACAAATTTCTTCAGCTGACGGATCACAAGCTGTGTGGTCTCATGCATTCCTGTACCAAAGGCAGTTCCCGGATCAATGTGGAGGATCATCTTGTCCTTATCTTCTGCCTTCACTTCTTCCCAGGACGGTACGATCAGAATGTCGTCTACATAGAACTGATGGAAGTACTGTTTCCAGTTATTGATCCAGTCCTTGTCCTCTGTCTGGGATTCTGTGATGGTTGCCTCTCCGATATCCACAAAGCTTCTCAGATCCTCCAGTGCAGCCTTCACATCTTTCAGGATTGCCTCGGTATCCGCATCCTCTTCCAGATAGAAGTTCAGATATGCGATCCCGTCATCTGCTGGTCCTTCCGGCATAATATCCACAAACATCTGTGCCTTATCCTCATCGGTCAGCGGCTGCTTGTCCTGGATCTCCACACCTTCAATTCCCACCTCGGCAAGTGTACAGATCACAATATCCTCTGCCTCTGTTTTTGTCTTAAGTGTAAAACGGTTCCATTTCATCTTTTATATCTCCTTATGCTGTATACACATTTACGGATTTTCATTCCAGTCTGTCGCCTGTTTTCTATTGTCCCGAAAACGGGCACTTCTTTTAATATACACGAATACAGAAAAAAAAGAAAGAGGCATTTTGTGCCTCTTTCCTGTTTTCACTTTATTTATTCCTCAAACATTTCCTTAACTTTCTCACGGAAACCTTTTTTCTTCTTTTCGGTTTTTTCGGAAGTCTCGGATGTGCTGTCCTCTGACGGACGGTTTCCACATGCCGCATCAAAAGCTTCCAGAGCTTTCTTTGCTTCCTCATTGAGATTTGTCGGAGTCTGGACTACCAGGGTTACATAGTGATCACCACGAACATTCTTGTTACGTAATGACGGAACACCTTTGCCCTTCAGGCGGATTCTTGTATCCGTCTGTGTTCCCGGTTTCACCTCATAGGAAACCTCACCGTCAACGGTATTAATACGCATCTCACCGCCGAGTGCAGCCTGTGCAAATGTGATCGGAGCTGTTGAAAAGATATTCATATCCTGTCTCTGGAAGATCGGATGACGGGCTACATTTACCTCCACCAGCAGATCTCCTCTCGGACCGCCGTTGGTTCCCGGCTCACCTTTTTCACGGATACGGATGCACTGACCATTGTCGATACCGGCCGGTACAGATACCTGGATCTTCTTTCTGGAAGAGGTATATCCGGTTCCACGGCAGGCGCTGCATTTATCCTTGATCACCTTACCGGTTCCATTACAGTCCGGACAGGTCTGAACATTACGTACCATACCAAACATGGACTGCTGGGTGTAAACAATCTGACCCTGGCCTTTACATTTCGGACATGTGACCGATGATGTTCCAGGTTTCGCTCCGGTTCCGTGACATGTGGTACACTCATCCTTCAGAACGATCTCCAGCTCTTTCTCGCATCCGAAAACCGCTTCCTCAAAAGTAATGTTCACACGTGCACGAAGGTTGGCACCCTTCATCGGTCCATTGTTGGCCCGTCTGGTTCTGCCTCCGCCGCCGAACAGGTCTCCGAAGATATCTCCGAAGATGTCTCCCATATCCGCACCGTTGAAGTCGAATCCACCAAAGCCGCCGGCACCGCCTCCGCCGCCGTTTTCGAATGCTGCATGACCAAACTGATCATACTGTCTTCTCTTGTCGGCATCACTTAAAACGGAGTAAGCCTCTGTCGCTTCTTTGAATTTCGCCTCAGCCTCTTTATCACCCGGATTTACATCCGGGTGATATTTCTTGGCCAGCTTACGATATGCTTTTTTTAATGTTGCGTCGTCGGCGTTTTTATCCACACCTAAGATTCATAATAATCTCTTTTATCAGCCATTGTAATTATTTCCTACTTGTCTTAGACTTCCTTGTAATCAGCATCTACAACATCATCGCCGTATCCTGCTTCATTTCCGCCCTGAGCACCAGAGTTTCCGCCCATGTTGCCCATATCCGGTCCAGGACCAGCCTGACCCTGAGCTCCCTGAGTCTGCTCATACATCTTGGAGAACAGCTTCTGAGCGCTCTCCATCATCTTCTCCTGTGCAGCTTTGATGTCTGCAACCTGAGAATCGGTAAGCTCCTGTGCATTTGCTGTCTGTGCAAGAAGATCCTTCAGTGCATTGAGGTCAGCCTCAACACTTGCTTTATCGTTTGCGTCAAGCTTGTCGCCAGCTTCTTTCAGTGCATTCTCAACCTGGAATACCATGGAGTCTGCATTGTTTCTTGTGTCGATAGCCTCTTTACGTTTCTTATCCTGAGCCTCGAACTCAGCTGCTTCTTTGACAGCTTTGTCGATATCGGAATCGGACATGTTAGAACCAGCTGTGATCGTGATGTGCTGCTCCTTACCTGTTCCAAGATCCTTAGCAGATACATTAACGATACCGTTGGCATCGATGTCAAATGTTACCTCGATCTGCGGAACACCACGACGTGCTGGCGGGATTCCATCCAGACGGAACTGGCCGAGGGATTTGTTATCCTTTGCGAACTGACGCTCACCCTGTACAACGTTGATATCTACAGCTGTCTGGTTGTCTGCTGCTGTGGAGAAGATCTGGCTCTTCTTTGTAGGAATTGTAGTATTTCTCTCGATCAGACGAGTTGCGATACCACCCATTGTCTCAATGGACAGAGACAGCGGAGTAACATCCAGAAGAAGGATATCACCGGCACCTGCATCACCTGCAAGTTTACCACCCTGTACGGAAGCACCAAGTGCAACACACTCATCCGGGTTCAGGTTCTTGCTTGGCTCTTTGCCAGTTAACTGTCTTACCTTATCCTGTACAGCCGGGATACGGGAAGAACCACCAACCAGAAGTACCTGGCCAAGCTCAGAAGCTGTGATACCTGCATCAGACAGTGCACGGCGAACCGGCTCTGCTGTCATCTCTACAAGATCATGTGTCAGCTCATCAAATTTAGCTCTTGTAAGGTTCATATCGAAATGCTTCGGTCCCTCAGCAGTTGCTGTGATGAACGGAAGGTTGATGTTTGTTGTTGTTGCGGAAGAAAGCTCTTTCTTTGCTTTCTCAGCAGCTTCTTTTAATCTCTGAAGTGCCATCTTATCACCGGAAAGATCTACGCCCTCTGTCTTCTTGAACTCGTCGATCATCACTGTGTGACACGGTTATCGAAATCATCACCGCCGAGGTGTGTATCACCGTTCGTCGCAAGAACTTCGATAACGCCGTCACCGATCTCGATGATGGAAACATCGAATGTACCGCCGCCGAGGTCATATACCATGATCTTCTGCTCTTTCTCGTTGTCAAGACCGTAAGCAAGGGCTGCCGCTGTCGGCTCGTTGATGATACGCTTTACATCAAGACCGGCAATCTTACCTGCATCCTTTGTTGCCTGACGCTGGGCATCGTTGAAGTAAGCCGGAACTGTGATAACTGCCTCTGTTACCTTCTCTCCGAGGTAGCTCTCAGCATCTGCTTTTAACTTCTGAAGAATCATCGCGGAGATCTCCTGCGGTGTGTACTTCTTGCCGTCAATATCTACCTTGTAGTCGGTACCCATATGTCTCTTGATGGAGGAGATGGTTCTGTCAGCGTTTGTAACTGCCTGACGCTTTGCCGGCTCACCCACAAGTCTCTCACCTGTCTTTGTAAAAGCAACGATAGACGGTGTTGTTCTAACACCTTCTGTATTGGCGATAACTGTTGGTTTACCGCCTTCCATAACTGCTACGCAGCTGTTTGTTGTACCTAAGTCAATACCAATGATCTTACTCATAATGATTTTCCTCCTCTAAATTTGGAATATTAGGAATGAGTGGTCGTCCAGCAGTCTCTGCCGGATAATCACATTGTTTCAATGTTAGTTTGCAACCTGCACCATGCTGTGACGGACGATGGAATCCTTGTAGGTGTAGCCCTTCTGGAGCTCCACTGCCACAACATTCTCGCCGAGATTCTCATCCTCCACATGCATCACTGCGTTGTGGAAGTTCGGGTCGAACGGTTTTCCGACTGCTCGATCGGCTTAACGCCATATCATCGAGTGTCTTTACAAATTGCTTATATATCTTTTCCATTCCGTCTGCAAACGCGGATCCTTTCGCGTCTTCCGGAATGGAATTAAGACCTCTTTCAAAGTTATCGACGATCGGAAGGATCTTTTCGATCACATCCTTTGCGCCGATCTCATACATTGCGGACTTTTCTTTGTCCGTTCTCTTGCGGTAGTTATCAAACTCCGCCATGGATCTCTTGAGCTTGTCATTTAACTCATCGATCTTCTCGTCCTTCGGATCTTTCTTCTTTTCAGAAGCTTTTTCCTCTTTTTCGGACGTCTCTTTATTTTCTTTTTCGGAAGCGGCTGTCTCTTTGGTTTCTTTTTCCTCAGAAACGGCTTTTTCCGTTTTCTCTTTTTCTAACTCTTTCTCTTTCACTGCTCTCTTCACCTTTCATTTTTAAACGTTTCGTTCAGCTGCGCAACTAACGATCTCAAGGTCGATACAACTTTTTCGTAGTCCATTCGTTTTGGTCCCACGATACCGATCGTTCCGCGCATCCCATCGCCGAGCGCATAATTTGCGGTTACGATGCTGCAGTCTTTCATGCTCTGGACCGGAGTTTCATCTCCGATATAGACCTGAATTTCATTGTCCGGATCATCCGTTTTATTCTGCTGCTGCCCATCGATCAGTCCCCTGAGAAGTTCTTTATGTTCCAAAGTACCGATCAGCTGGCTCGCTTTTTCCGTATCGGAAAGCTCCGGGTATTTGAAAATATTGGTTGCCCCGCTGGTATAGATCTGGAGATCTTCGTCCTGGGAGCGGATCACTTCGCTGACTTCATTCAGCACCAGATCCACCACTCTTCTGTGGGATCCGGCCTGTTCTTTCATTTTTGCGATCACGCCAAGGTTGATCTCCTCGATCGTCAGACCGTTCAGGCTGCTGTTTAAAAGAATATTTAAATTCAGAAGCTCTTCGTCACTGAGTTCCTCATCGATCGTAACAAAGGAGTTTCTTATAATATTTCCTTCCACAACGACTACCACCAGAAGTTTGTGTTCCTCCACCTTCGAGAGCTGGATAAACTTTAACTTTGTCTGGTTGTAACTCGGTCCGCTGATCAGGGTCGCATAGTTCGTATTGTTGGCAAGAACCTTTGCAAGCTGCTTCAGAAGCAGTTCCACGCGGTCTACCCGCTGGATCATAAGTTCCTGCATATGCTCGACCTGACTGTCTTTTTCCTTGATGATCTGGTCAACATAGAAACGGTAACCTTTATCGGAAGGAATTCGTCCCGCCGAGGTATGCGGCTGAATGATGTAGCCAAGTTCTTCCAGATCAGACATCTCATTTCGGATCGTCGCGGAGCTGAGCTTCAGATCCGAGTATTTGGAAATCGTTCTGGATCCCACCGGCTCACCGGTCTCCAGATACGTCTGGATAATCGCTTTTAAAATTTTTTCTTTTCTCTCATCCAGTTCCAAAACTCTCACCTCTTCTTTATTAGCACTCTTTATTGAGGAGTGCTAACATTTACAGTTGTTACTATATTACTTAGTGTGTTGTTTGTTCAAGGGCTTTTGATAATTTTCACATTTTTTTCACTATTTTTTTCATCGCCTTTTTCTACCAGGATTTTACAGGATCCGCCCGGCTTTCCCCTGGATTTTCCTGTGAATCCCGGGGGCTTTGCGTCACATTAAGAACATTTCTGCCATATGGGGGGACTGTTTGCGTCCTGGCAGTAATACCCAAAAACTTGACAAATTTGGAAAATTATGTATAATACATACTTGTTTCCAAATTGTTACATTTCTATTACATATCTGCATATAATTTGTAATAGATATGAAACAAAAAAAGAAAGGATTGTTATATGAAGAAATTTAGATTGACCATCTGTGTTTTACTGACCGTCATTTCGATGCTCTTAAACACCGTATGTGCATTCGCAAGTACCCCGAAAAACTCTGGCCACCTGGACAGCATCGATGGAAATAAGGTTTCCGGATGGGCGTGGAACTCCGCTGCCCCGGATACCCCGGTCTCCGTCACCGTCACTGTGGCCAACTCCCATACAGGCGAGTCTCTTTTATCTGAGACCGCCGAAGCTGATATCGAGCGCAATGACTTAAAGGAAAGCGGCATCGGAAACGGTGCCCACGGCTTTGAGATCATGATCGACTGGTCCTCCATCCCGGATGATACCTACATGATCAAGCTCAGCGTGAACGGCACAGCACTTCCGTTAGCTACCAGTACAATACTGCAACAAAGATCATCAAAAATGCCACCCTCGTTTCCTTAGGTACATTTAAGACCACAGCTTACTGCCCGTGCAGAAGCTGCTCCGAGGGCTACGGCCGTCTCACAAAGACCGGAACCCAGGCGACCGCAAGCCGCACCGTAGCCGTTGACCCGCGGGTCATTCCGCTTGGAAGCCACCTTTTGATCGATGGTGTCGAGTATATCGCTGAGGACGTCGGAGGCGGTGTCAAAGGAAAACATATCGATATTTTTTACAACACACATTCGGAAACAAGAGATCACGGCGTTGAGCGGTCTGAGGTCTATCTGATCCAGTCTTAAGTTCATCTGCCCCGTTATATGAGTTTCCACCCGATATATGACAGGACTGGAAGGACATCCACTAATAAATTCTTCCTGCTGCATGGCAAAAAAGGGAATCTCTCCAGAGCATGTGAAAATGCTCATGAAAGATTCCCTTTCTTAATTATACATATCTTATGTGAGTCAGGACCTCTCCTGAATTCACAGGCTTGCTCCTATCTTTAAACAGTATGCCCCTTCGCCACATAAAACGGCTGTGTATCCGTTCCCTTCAGCTCCTGGCCAACCTCAATCGTCACGTTCTTGTCTGTGACAACGTAATCCAGCCGTGCGCCTGCATTCACCACCGTATCCTGCATCAGGACACTGTTTCTGATCTTTGCGCCCTTCGCGATCTTAACGCCTCGGAAGAGAACACAGTTCTCCACATCGCCTTCGATCACGCAGCCATCAGCACAAGGTTATTTTTTGTCTTACATCCGTTAATATATCTTGTCGGGTTGTCATCACGGATCTTTGTGTAGATCTGACCGCCGGTAAACAGTGCGTCCAGATTCTCATCATCGAGAAGTTTCATATTCTCATCGAAGTAGCTCTTTAAGCCGCAGATCCTCGCGTAATATCCATCATATTTATATCCGCGGATGTTGTACTTCTCAAGACGCGGCGCAAGGATATCGCGCTCGAAGCAGGAGGATCCACGTACAAACGCCGCATGGATCTTATCGATCAGTGCTTCTCTATCCATAATATAAATATTCATGGAGAGGTTCTGTTTTCCGCACATTTCAGAATTCATAAAGATCCGTCTCACGCGTCCGTCATCAAGCTTTAACGTGTAATACATATCCCCGTGGGAACCTGCGCGGATCAGTTCCGCCGGAATCTCCTGCTCTGTGTAGGCAACCGTCACATCGGCACCGCTCTCGATATGTTCCGCTAACATTGCGTTGAAATCAAAATCCACCGCGATATTGGCGTCCATCATGATCACATACTTTTCTTTTTTGCTTTTCAGATACGGAAGGATGCTCTCAAGTGCCTCGACGCGTCCGCTGTAGACCTTCATATTTTTCTCCGCATAGGGCGGAAAAATACTGAGGCCTCCGTTTTTTCTGAGAAGATCCCACGCTCGTCCGGAGCCAGATGGTCCATCAGGGAATGATAATTCTCCCGTACCACGATGGCAATATTGCTGATCCCGCAGTTTGCGAGACTGGAGAGCAGGAAGTCGATGATCCGGTAACGTCCCGCAAACGGGATTGATGCCATCAGGCGGTCACCCGCAAGCTCCGGCACCAGATTATCATAACTGTTTGGAAAAATAATACCGATCGCATTTGCATTGGAATTTACCATTGTTCTTCACCGCCTTTTACATTATTCTTTACCATGGCACTGGGGCCAATCTTGGCGCCGGGCCCGATTTCAATGCCGGGACCAATGGTGGCCACGCCTTTTTCACTGTCAGAGGGCATGGCCCCTACCACTGCGTTTTCTCCGATTACCACGTTCTCAGCCACAATACAATGTTTTACCACGGCGCCTGATTTGATGGTGGTGCTGCCCATGACAACAGCGTCCTCCACCTGCGCCCCGGCCTCCACCTTTACGCCGGAGAAGAGGATGGAATGCCTGACCTGAC
>ENA-OQAZ01000028-OQAZ01000028.1-human-gut-metagenome-genome-assembly--contig:-NODE-28-length-58952-cov-5.423697_pt1 | contig 58952 bp, 58 predicted proteins | sample MGYA00242737_ERZ504531 | MGnify/ENA primary metagenome ERZ504531 (study PRJEB26092, sample SAMD00036244) | human gut metagenome | host: Homo sapiens | study: EMG produced TPA metagenomics assembly of... | reverse complement strand
TGCCAGTATGCAGCCCACCCAGGTGCCCACATGACTGTCACTCTCTATGGCATCCTTCATGGATTTGTAGCCCTCTATTGTAAAATAAGCATCATAGCCCTTGAAGTCTGCCGGATTTATTTTCACTGCACCAAAGGTATCCTCAAGACTTTTTATGAAATCCTCATCGCACTCCGTATAGCCTGTGACATCCTTGCTGTAGCGCGACTCTGACTGCCACTCCTCATCCCACATGAGGAAAACGCTGCAGTCCTTCCATGAATTGCTTTTTTCAACTACAGACAGCTTCTTGTATGAATTTGATGCGTTGCCCGACATCTGTAAATATGTATCGTCACCGTTCTTATTCATATATAAGAGGTTTGAAGCTGCAAGCTCATAGTACCTGCTGCCATAGTCCTGATCCTTGTATACAATATAGCCAAGCGGACTGCCGGTCCCTGCATAGTCAAGCTCTATGGTTATCGGAATATACACCTGACTGTCATAAACCATAGGCCCAAGCCTGTCATCATTTGTGATACAGCTTGCGACCTTTTCATACTCAGCCGGCTCGTTTGAAGGCGACATGAAATATGTGTAAACAACAATAATTGCAATGACAACGACCGGCACAATGACTATTACAGCTTTTAATGTTTTCCTTCGAACCCTGCGTCTGTGAATGCGCACTTTCCTGTCTGCATGCTCATCGCAATACCTGTATTTCACCAGTCTGTATACAACGAAAAGCTCCATCACAAGCAAAAGCACAGCAAAGGCCATCATACAGCCGGCCTGCCACATCACCTTGTGATTGACAAATTTCTTATCTATAAACCTAAGCGGTATGAGTATTATCGTCCAAAAAAGCGTATTTCCCAACACATACCGTGCATATATTTTCCTGCTTTTTATTACGGTAAGCGGAAAAAGTGAAACAATCACTGTCAGCATGAGCACAATTGCAAAAAAATATCCCCATATCTCTGACAGGTTGAGCCGTACAGTGCCTTGAAATACTGCGCCGGACCAAGCTTTTTGATATTTCCCCAGCCTGAGTATTTTGAGATAAAGAGCACTACCGTGCCGATAAACCATGTCAGTATATAGATGCCCATGTAGCATGCCATATTTTTCCTTGCAAAGCTGCCATATCTCATAATGGAATATGACACAAGCACCCCTGCAAGCACGGGAAATCCACCAACTCTGCCAATCAAAAGATTTACATACTCCATAACAGCAAAGGACAAAACAAACACACATATTACATTAATATAAGATAGATTCAATCTCTTCACGCTGCAATCCCATCTCCAATATAATAATCAAATTCCTGTGACAGCTGTACCCCTCAGTGTGGCAGTCAACGGTTACAGACCATTAATAGCCAATAGGCTTTCAAAATTATATGCACAAAATAAAATAGGAAGCCGTTCACCGACTTCCCTGTTAATGCAGGAGATGGGACTTGAACCCACACGATATTGCTACCACAGGCACCTGAAGCCTGCGCGTCTGCCAATTCCGCCACTCCTGCGAACAAGCATTATTCTACCAAAAAGTTTAGAATAATGCAAGCATAAATTTAAAAAACTATACGAAATGTACGAAAAACTATAAATCTGTTACTACACCAGCTTTGATATATCTAAAACCAGTGCATCAACTCCTCCTGTTTTGTGGCCCAGCTGGTGCAGAATCGTACTACAGTGCCATCCTTCTCTCTTCCCATCTCTTCAAAATAGTACTTCTCGGCAAGTGTCTTCTTCTGCTCATCCGATAAAATCACAAACTGCTGATTTGTAAAGCTCTCAACCCAAAACGGTACCTTTTTCTGTTCAAATGCCTCTTTAATCTGCAAGGCAAGCTCATCAGCACGCTTTGTCTTTTCAAAATAATCGCCATTCTCAAGCATAGTGGCAAACTGCAAGCCCATCAGCCAGCCCTTTGCAAGCACTGCACCGTTTTGCTTCATATAAGCCTTAAAACGATACTTGATATCCTCAGCATTTATAACCAGCGCCTCGCCAAAGAGCGCACCACACTTTGTGCCACCGATATAAAAAACATCCGAAAGCATGGCAAAATCACAAAGTGTAAGGTCATTTTTATCTGAGCCCAGTCCATAGCCCATTCTCGCACCATCAACAAACAGATACATGCCGTATTTCTTGCAGACAGCACTGATATCGCAAAGCTCTCTTTTCGTGTAAAGAGTACCCTGCTCAGTCGGAAATGAAATATAAACCATCTTTGGCTCCGTCAGATACTCAGGCTTTGCATTGTCATAATACTCTGCGGCACACGCCTCAATCTGCGCAGCACTGATTTTACCATCCGTGTTAGGAAGTGCAAGAATCTTATGACCTGTATTCTCAATAGAAGCGGCCTCGTGGCAATTGATATGTCCCGTATCCGCTGCAATCACGCTCTGCACCGGTGAAAGCGCCGCCGCAACCACAACATAATTGGCCTGTGTCGCACCCGGAATAAATTTAATCATGGAATCATCTCTGCCAATAAGCCCCTTAATAATCTGCTCAGCCTTATCGCACCACTCATCCTCACCATATCCCGGATAGCTGGTTGTATTTGTATCCGCCATTGCCTTCAAAATGCAATCAAATGCACCGCGGTTGTAATCGTTATTAAATCTAATCATAAAAATCCTACCTTTCCTGTCTTATCATTCATTTTAGATAGCCTGCCCCGCAACAACCGAAGCCTTGCGGAAGATGGGTTGCAAGACGTCCGGGGGATGTCTGCTCTGCGCCGACCGAAGCGGAGCGGAGACCTTGGACCCATGGTGCCTGCTCTACCACGACCGTAGTCTTGCGGAAGATGGGGCGAGTGAGGTCCGGGGGACCTCATGCCACGAGCCGACCGAGCCGGAGGCGAGACCTTGAACCATGGTTCAAGGCTCGCTTCGGCTTTGAACAACAAGACAGGGACCAAACGCTTTGCTTGGTCCCTGTCTTATTGTTCAATGCGGAAGATGGGACTTGAACCCACACGATTGCAATAATCACAAGATCCTTAGTCTTGCTCGTCTGCCAGTTCCGACACTTCCGCATGTATTTTGTTTTCGCCGCTTGTCTCACGCGACTCATATATAATATCAGATTGTTTTCAAAAATGCAAGCACTTTTTTCAAAAAAATCATATTTTTTTACAGACTCTTTTCATAGCACAAAAACGGCTGCCCAAACAGGCTGCATTCACCCACTGTATCAAATCCAAACACTGCATACGAGCGCAGAGCCTTCACATTGAGCTTGTTGACTAAAAAATGCACACTTTTGTATCCTCTCCTTGCGAGTTCTTCCATCCCAAATACCAGCATTTGTCTAGCGATTTTCTGATTCTGAAAATCCGGATGAACCGCAAGTCTTGAAAGCTCAGCCCGGGTGCCAGTTTATGGCTCCAGCAATCAAGCCTCTCCACCTGTGGATCATCATCAATTGAAATCGCTGCGATAATTCTGTCCTCTTTGCTTCCGGCATCAGCATTAATCTCCTGCCCATCAATCATTACAAACAAAGATTCTCTACCAAGATCAAACTCAATCTCCTTCATTCCCGGATAAGAATCATCCCATGGACAAAACTCCCTGCCTAGCTGTATCTTATACAATTTTAAAATTTCTTCTTTGTTTTCTTCTGTAGCTGCTACTATTTTTCTCATTCTGTTTCTCATTTCCTTTATTTTCCCATGTGCATCATTCTCTTCTGTTACACGATTATCTTTATCATAGACTATCTTTGCAACATAGCCCATCGTTTCTTACTTCCGCAACTAAAAAGTCCATTACAATACACATAACATCTCTGTATATTGTAACGGACTTTTTTCAAACCCAGACTTGGTGCAAGCACCATTTCTGATAAAAACCTCGAAAGTTTTTGTTCTATGTGCATATATTACCTAATTTCATTCACAAAGTCAATATATTTTCTGCTAAATTTTCAAATACCATTTATGTTTTGGATTACTATTTTGCCCCTTAATATATTGTATTACCCCACTAATGAATCTATACGCTTCAGCAATAACCTGATTTTTTTCAAAATACTCTTTGCACTTCAAAACTCTTCCACCTTTTTCACAGAAAAAATGGTACAATTCATCCATTGTTTTATCACGCATATTACGGTTAGCCGCTTCCTTTAAAAGATCATTATAAACAAATAGAAGTGCCACAAAATCATGAAATGCAGGATAAGACATATATTTACTACGAGCATGTAAACTAATTTCCTTTTGAGCCTTAGATAATGCATTTGTCAACTTGATGGTCTTTCGAAATTTTTTCTCTCCCTTTGGTTTCATAATTGAACTCATCAAACAATTGCTATGAGCTGCCGCATTTCTTAAAAATTTAATAGATTGTAAATAGTCACTGTAGTTTGATAAATTATACTCTTGATAATATAAGGTATATAACTCCACAAATTTTCCAAATGATAATAATTCAACCAAATTCCAAACTGAATATTCCTCATCCAGCGAATGCTTTTCTGCTAAATCAGATGTAAAATTATATGAATCTGCTTTCTGTAGTATTTCTATCTTTGTATTAGGATACGCCCAAAAATATTTTTTGACAATATTATATCCGTCTTCTTTCTCATTTCACTAAGATCATATAACATCCTTGTTTTTAGTATATGCTCTACGTCCAAACACATACCCAAAATTATTTTTCGAAGATACATATCCAGCTTCGACAATTCCACTAAATATGCAAATTCTAAATTTACATACTTACCATTTTTCGGATTAATAGGATAATTTTTGGCATATGATTTCAATTTAAAATAATAATTATTGTAGCGAAGAAATTTTTTTGCCTCCTCTTCACTCATTATTTCAAAAGTAACTCCTTTTTTCTTGAGATCTTCGATTTGCTCATCTATTGTAAGTTTCTTTTTCATCGTAAAAGTTCAACCCTTTTCCATTATTTATACCATTTCCATAAATATCATAACAATGAATTTTACCAATAGCAACTATTATTTACACTTCGTTAGAAGCTTTTTTCATCTCCTGCATGTAATGTTATAAAAAACGGACAGATAATCTACTGCCCATTTCTATGCTCATTTAGCAACAATATACTCCATTTCTTCGCTTTTAGAAAGAATATCTAAAAGCCTGAACACCGGTCCTGTCGGATGAGTTCTACCACCTTCCCATGCTTCCACTGTTTTAATTGAAACCCCCATATATGAAGCAAATACACTTTGAGTCATCCCCGCCTTTGTCCTAATATCACGTATTTCTTTTCCACTATACTCTTTGACCGGCAAAATCATATATGTTTTGACTCTACCCGCTCCATATCCTTTCTCATAAGCTATAGCTTCCTCAAGTCCTTCTTTTAAATCCTCAAATAATGAACTCATAGAAAAATCACCTCCTATTTTTAGCAGCTTCCTCTCTCAACGATTTAACTAATTTCTTTAAAACGCTTTTTTCTTCCTCTGTAAGATTTTCCCTTCTCTTTTCAACTATATTATAGGGTGTCAACACAATTCATCTTTATATATGCCATCCCTCCATTACTTCCGATTTTCTCTACTAACGCCAATAAGTAATATTACTTAATCTCAAAAAATTCACTACAAGCATCCCTTAATTCTTTTGGAGCTTTCTTTTCACCAATTCCAACAACTTTCTTACCTTGTCTTCTTAATTCTTTAACAGTATCCGTATAACCTTTGTCAGATGTCGCAATGCAAACCACATCGACCGATTTATTATTTTTTATTTCTTGGTTTACATCTTTTTTTATTTTATTATCAACTTTATCTTTTTCTGGATTACCACACAATCTAATATCTTTAATATCCAGTTTTTTTGCCTTATCTGACCAAGATTTTGTACACTCATCTTTTTGCAATCCATACACTTTTTCTGTTCCTAATACTCCTTGTTTATTTGCAATTTTCTGAATTTGTTCTGCCTTTTTTGAACTAATATTTTCTCCATCAATAAATAACGCTGCATTCACCTTTTTTCTCGTACTATTACTTTTCGTTTGAATGGTTTTCTTCTTTTTCTTACTCTTATTTTCAGTGAATGAATTATTTCTGCTACAGCTTTCTACTTCATCCCAAAAATAAGGATTATGTTCCATTTCCCAATATAATTCAGCATCGTCTCCCATGTCCATACCTCCTAAATACAAAACATTTATTTACTTCTTTATCACATCCATCCTTGTTTTCCTTATGACATTTTTCTAAATCTTATCTTGCCACATCTCCGATCAGAATACAACCACCCTCTTTTAATAATGTTTTTAATAATTGAATAAATTGAATTTTCACATCAGCTGTCAGGTGATGTAAGGAATACGTTGCAATAATAAAATCATATGCATTGTAGCATTTTTGTAAATGGAGATCGATTCATCTATAATTATTTTATTGTCGACTGTATTTTACTGCTTTCACGACTGTCTCAATGCAATTAATTGTTAATGCCAAAATGATGATTGATAGAAATACCTTATTAAAGTGTATAAAAACATGTGAAATACCTTCTGCATCCATTCCAAGTAACTGCTCAATACCATCAAAAAATCCACTATTCATAATCCTATCATTTAACAGCCAAATGATTGTTAATACTCCATCAATAATATTGGTGATAATGGTAACAAGCATCACCCTTTTGGTATAGCTGCCATCAATAAGTCTCACACTGTCCCTTGTAACACCCAAAATTCCAAATACAAGAATGAAATACCATGTTTGTCTGATATATTCTAAATTAAAAAGTGGTTCATACACAACTACCCCATTTTTTACAAATGCAATGCATAAAATCTGTGGGCATACAAGAAATACAAGAGTGAAGATAACCGAAAAAACAATTCCTACAATCGCATCTACTTTTGAAATCCTATTAGACTTTTGTGGAACAGGAGGCAAATTATCTATTCCATCATTTAACCCATCCACCTTAATTCCTTTTTTATAAAAGAATGCAAATAATAATGTCACAAATGCAAATCCTGTCAATATACCGCCAAAAATCCCACCGATGGTTCTATAGATAGCTATATACCAGATTGTATGCGATGTTAATGCTGCCATAATTTGGGCAAGTAACATTCCTCCACTGATGCACACTGTCACAATTTTCAATACATACACATATAAACTGTAATACGGCTGTCCAATCAAACAATCCTGTGTTTCACCTTTATATTTCGAAGCTAACTCATTCGGGGTTCCCAGTTCCGTTAAAACAACTTTGATATCACGCTCCGTTGGAGTAACATCCTCACATCGTTCCTCCAACATATCTTGTATGATCGTCTCTAATTCCGCCGCCACGTCTTTTTTCATGGCGGATTTCATATGTTTTGTAACTGCATAAATGTATCTGTCGATCAAATCATTTTTTACCATTTATTCTTCCTCCATTAAAACATTGATTGACTGTGAAAATTTTTTCCAGTGTTCTTTAATTTTTTTATAAACCAGCTTCCCATCTTCTGTGATAATATAATATTTTCTTGGCTTCGTTGCTCAGTTTCCCATTCACTTTTTAGCAGACCTTGACTCTCTAGTCTTCTCAGCAGAGGATATAATGTATTGCCTTCTATTGAAATACCTTTTCCTTCTAATTCCTTTACCAATGAATATCCATACATTGGTTTATTTAGTTGTGCTAACACTACCATGATGAGTGTGCCCCGTCTGAATTCTAAAATTAATCCTGAAACAATTTCATCACAATTCATCCAATCTCCTCCCTAGTATCCTTTATTTAAATTCACTGTGTTTATTGCACTGTATTGTGTGTCACACACTATGTGTTTAACATAGTATACTGTGTATCACACATCATGTCAACAAGTTTATCCTTTGCATTTTAAGTTTTGCATATTATGCCCTATATTATAGGGTGTCATCACAATTCATGTCCTCCTTACATTTAATACAATAACGCTGAAAAAATGTGGTGTCAGTGATGGGAATAGCCAAGGATTTTGATATGGGATTAGCGATAGTGTAGATAATACAAAAAGAACAGTGTCCTCTCAACACTGTCCTCCCTAATTTACATGATTGAATTTTCATAATCTTGTAATTCGTGATATATACCTTCTATAATGACCCTATTTCCAGCCACTCTATAAACCAATAAATATCTATGCTTTGCAAAACTTATTTTTCGCAACCCCAATTCTCTTAATCTATCACTTTTACAATAATTAAATGTATCAGCCATTTTTTCTATTTTCCAACTGTATCATCAAAGTCATCCATAACATTTTCTAAAGCCTGCGGATTTTTTAATACATTGGATATATATGATAGAATAATATCATATTGCTTTTCTGCCAACTCTGAAAGTTCTACATTAAACTGCATACTTCTCCCTCATGCTCTTTGAAACTGCTCTTGCTGACTTCGTTGCTCCAGTGTCACTTTTTCTGATTGATGCGGAAAGTTCTTCTACTAACTCGTTCTCGCTTAATCTTTTCAGTCCATTGTTTTCTGGCTTTTCAGATAATTTGTTAACAAGCATAATTACCATATTATAGTCTTCTGCTGACAGACTTTCTATCTTTGCTGTTAATTCTGCAATACCCATGTATATCAACTCCTTTCCCATTTCTCTTTCCTTTATTATATCTCGTACCTACTGCAAAATCTACTCCAATTTCTTCCAAAATTTACTTTCCTAACCGCATACTGACCTCTGTTTTTATTTCAGGTGTTCAAAAAGAACACTGTCTTGCAGGTTTGTATTTACTTCTTTATCACCAGTAATCCCGTACAATAAGATACCTGAGTAAATTCCAATTTAGGAAATGCTTTCCTCAACTCATCTACCACAAAATAGATTTCATCCTCATCCCATCCATCCTTGTTTTCCTTATTACATTTTTCTAAATCTGATCTTGTTTGAAATGCTACATCTCCGATCAGAATACAACCACCCTCTTTTAATAATTGAATAAATTGAATTTTCTCATCATCTGTTAGGTGATGTAAGGAATACGTTGCTATAATAAAATCATATGTATGCTGTAAAAGCGATTCTACCAGCCCTTTGGAAAAATCGCCCTGATATAAATGTGCATTTGGCATTTTCTTTTGAGCTAACTCTATCATTCTTTCCGAAAAATCCTGTCCATATTTCTCATTTTCTTATTTCACAAGCATCTCATATGTAACCCCATACTTCTGCGCAATCTCGCTTGCATAAGATTTTCCTTCCGGAGGCGCCACTTCAATCTGATAGGAGCGCTCTGTCCCCTTCATGTGCACAATCATGGAAAACGCTTTCCCATCTGTGTACTCTGCCTTCTGCTGCTCTTCATTCATTTCCTCCACATCAAATGCCAGCTTATGCATATGTGTATTATAAATAGTCCTCATTCCCTTATGTAAAATTGCCCTGACACTGTCCTTGGCAATGTAGTATCCCTCTTCAAACGAAGTGGTAGAAAATGATTCATTCATCAAGAGCAGACTCCTGCTGTCAGCCTCCTCATAGATTGCCTTAAAACGCTTACACTCTTCCCCAAGCCTTCCTAAATCCAATGTCTTGTCCTCATCTGCCGGGAAATGGGTGTAAATACCTGTAACAGGGGAAAATGTAAATTCTTTTCCCGGAATATATATGCCACCCTGCGCCAACACAAACAACTGCCCAACAGCCTGTGTAATTGTCGTCTTTCCACCTCGGTTGGCACCTGTTAAGATATACACTCTCCTATTCCGGTCGAAATCCATATCATTCGGTACAATATTCCCGGACTCCTCTGTCTCAAAACAGCAAGCTTTAAATTGTAAATTCCACGTGCCTGCATCATATACGGATCAGATTCATTTTCTCCCGCTTTATATACAGAAGCTTTAGCAAAGGTAAAGCCCTGTTCCTGCAATTTTTGGATGTACTCCGCCCATTTGATATAGTAGAGCAGCTCCGGAATCAAGTCTGTCATGTCGGTAATTGTAATAGAAACATATTTGTTCAGTACTTCTCTGACTCTTTTCACCATATGGGAAATCATATGGTTGACGATTCGGTCTGTATAACGAGTCACATCCTTTGCCTGATCTCCCTCAGGAAGCTTCACAATGCCACCCCGGCTTTCCGACCGCATAACAGCTGTATCCATCACCTTCTGCATAGGAGTGCTAATCACCACGTCTGCATTCACATCAAATGGCTGAAATTTGAAATTCTTTTTCCATATGGTATCCTCATTGATCCGATCCTTTGACACAATATGGTCATAAAAATTGCCCAGGATTCCGGACTTGGTAAAATATTTGCTGTTTACAGATATCAGACCGATTCCGTCCGCTTCAAAGCGGTCATTCAAGTTAATACCTACCGTAATGCTCTTAAGCTGTGAAGTGTCCATTTTCAGTTCTGAGATATCTTTTTTCAGTTCCGCAAATCCGTTGTCCGCATAGATTTTCTCCACATAAGCTTTTAAACCCAGAAAGCCTGCGGAATGAATGTCCGAAGCTGCCAGACATGTATGAAGCGCATCCACACACTTGATATAATCATTAAGCTCGTCCAGCCGATGCAACAGATCCCAGATGCAGGCACTCTCATCATATTCCCGGTTAAAGCTACCGTACTCCCTCAGAAAGCTGAATGCGCTCTAGAATTTCCATAAGATCATCACGCATTTTTTTCTGTTGAAGGACATCCTCGAAAATATCGCAGCGGTACTGTGTCACCGCCGGATCTGCATACAAACGCGCCATCACGTTTTGGATGTAGTTCTGCTCCCGCTCCTTTGCTGACAGCTTTTTGCAGATTTGATCCATCCCCAGATCATGCATAGTCACATCACTCAAGGTCCGGTATTGTGCATTTGTATCCGGGTATAATAAACTGTATTTTTTCTGACTCATAAGCTTGTCCTCTCCTTCTGATCTATATGCATTTTTGAACGAAATTCGTATAATTTAGCTTCCCCCATTTTAACGCGGAAGATGGAGTGCAGAGGCGAGACCTTAAACCATGGGCGCCTGCTCTACCACGACCGTAGCCATGCAGAAGATGGGTTGCAAGACGTCCGGGGGACGTCTGTTCTGCAACGACCGAAACGGAGCGGAGACCGTAAAACATCCGGGGGTGTCTGCTCTGCGCCGACCGAAGCAAAGCGGAGACCTTGGACCATGGGCGCCTGCCACGCAACAACCGAAGCCATGCGGAAGATGGGGCGAGTGAGGTCCGGGGGACCTCATGCCACGAGCCGACCGAGCCGGAGCGAGACCTTGAACCATGGTCAAGGCTCGCTTCGGCTTTGAACAATAAGACAGGGACCAAACGCTTCGCTTGGTCCCTGTCTTATTGTTCAATGCGGAAGATGGGACTTGAACCCACACGATTGCAATAATCACAAGATCCTTAGTCTTGCTCGTCTGCCAGTTCCGACACTTCCGCATATATTTGATTTTCTGTCGCTTGTCTCACGCGACTTTGATATAATATCAAATCAAACCAAATATGTCAACACTTAATTTCTATTTTTACATATATTTTTTCATTTATTATGCATTTAAGCTAGTCCAGCCCCGCCTTTATCCGGTCCTGTATATTGACCAGACACTGTAGGATAACAGGAATATCATCAATCCAGTGTTTCTTGTTCATGTATTCAAGCTCCATCACGTAGTTCTTGCCTTCTATATTGTAATACCTTGATATGACCTGGTACGAATCAGTGCCCGAAAACTCTATCTTGACACGCTGCCTTTTATCTTTTATGGTCTTGGCCGTGATACAGTTCGTGCACTGTTTATTTTTCTTCCAAAATGAATAGCATGGGCTTTTTCTATATCTTCTTCTTGCATGTTACACCTTCTTCGTCAGATATATTTCTCCTCAAAGCTTTCTATGCACATTGGCTTATCGAAGAAATACCCTTGTATGTAATATATTCCCATCTTCTTAATAATAGCATATTGCCTGTCAGTCTCAACTCCCTCCACGCAGACATGTACTCCTATTGTGTTGGCAAGCTCTGTAACCATCTTGACAAATGCATCAGAAAAATCATCCTCCCCAAGATGCTCAATGAAGCATTTATCTATTTTAATGATATCAAGAGGCATCTCCCTGATATGGTTGAGTGATGAATATCCTGTACCAAAATCATCCAGTGCAACCTTAACACCAAGCGCCTTTATCTCACTGAGTATCCGCTTCATGCGCACCATGTCATTGATTGCCAGACTCTCTGTCACCTCAAGACACAGATTTCCCGGTTCTATGCCCACCTCGTCAATTATGCCTTTGATTTTCTTAACTATGTCATTCTGCAGCAGCTGCACCACAGACAGATTTACGTTGACCTTGTAGTCAGGATGTCCCATGTCATTCCAGTACCTGCAGTGCTTCGCCGCCTCTCTTAATACATGCTCCCCGATCGGGTTTATAAGCCCAAGATACTCAGCAAGCGGTATAAAGTCAACCGGATTTATAAAGCCCATGGTTGCTGAATTCCATCTGACAAGAGCCTCTGCACCTGCACAGACATCCTCCCCCTTCACGTTTATAATCGGCTGAAAGTACACGGTGAACTCATCGCACTCATTCATTGTGGCTTTTCTCATGTGCTTTTCAAGATCAAGACGCTTTGTGCTTGTGCCATCAATACCCTCGTTGTAGAACTCTATACGGTTTTTTCCTTCTTTCTTAGCATTGAAAAGAGCTATATCAGCTCTTCTTATGACATCCTCCACAGTGCTTGCATCTGTCGGGAAAAATGCCACTCCGGCACTTATTGTACAGTAATAATCCTCTCCCTTCAAGAACCACGGTCTGACAAATATCTGCTGTATATCATTAATGATACTCTCCAGCCTGTCAACAGAGCTGCCTGTCACTATGACGATAAACTCATCGCCACCCATCCTGTAGCAGTGGTTCTCAATTCCCTTCACCTGTGTCAGGCTGTTCGATATAGCTTTTAAAAGCACATCTCCGTACTGATGGCCAAGCCCGTCATTTATATGCTTGAAATCATCCAGATCTATATAAATCATCGCACCTCTGGTGTCGTTTTTCACTGAATCATCTATAAACTTAGCCAGATCCTGCTCACATCTCATCCTGTTATATAGCCCTGTCAGGAAATCATTATTGGCCTGGTTCTCAATGCGCTGCTGATAACGCTTCTTCTGTGTGATATCATACAGTGTAACGAGCTGCACCTTGCGGCCATCCACCCACGCTATGCCTGTGCGATGAATATCAAACCACTTGTCCTCCTCCGTCACGTAGACTCTGTAAAGCTCCGGCTCTCTGCAGTATGGGAAAAAATATATTTTTCCAGCTTGTTCTGTTCGATTATATTTGAAAGCAGCTGCTTACAGTAATTATTCATGTAAAGTATCTCTGACTTAGACATATCAGCCACGTATATACCGCAGCCGGAGTTTTCCAGTATCGCTTCGAGCGAAGCATAGGAGCCTGCAAGCGAGTTGGTTGTTATCTTTTTTGTGAGAATACTTTGAATGACGCGCTTCGTATCATTTAAAAACTTCACATCATATTTTTCCCAGCTTCTGTCATCCTTCTCATCAAAAAAGCACACATACATCTGAGTCCTGTTATCTATATTTACAGGCTGGAATATGGCTGCCCTCATAGCCTGCTTCTCCATGAAAAGGCGGAATTTCTCCGGCATCACAGAGTCTGATGATATAATGTAAGGCTTTCCGGTGAAAAAAGGCACCTCGGTAATTGATATTGTATCAAACGGCTTTCTGCCATAGCTTACAATCACATCCAAATGCATGCCGTCCACGTTTTTGCGGATGATAAAAGCACCGGTAAGCTTTATGGTAGTAACTGCACTCTCCAGTGCTTTTTGAGCCATATCAGTAAAGCTTCCATCCATCTCAAGCAGTTTTATAACAGAATTGATAGCCTCAAGCATATGAAACTGTTTCTTGATTTCCTCATCTGACTTCCTGATAAGCGAAAGTGCCTCATTCGCAGCATCCTCATCTCTCTTTGTGATCAAAAGCTGTCTGGTCATAGTTTCCAGGAACTCAATTGTTCTGTTAAGACGCGCTTCACTGGTAATAATTATGCCATCAGGAAGCAGGTTTCTCTCATCATTAGACATCTGCTCATCAATTACCGCAGCTATAATCCAATATATATCGTGGGTATTGTCCACTCTTACAATCAGACCATACAGCCTGATATAGTCCCTATCCAGAGGTTCATCTATGAGATTCTCAACCCTGCAGTCCGACAGTCTCAAAAGAAGGTTTTCGTATTTTTCCTCACCAATAAAGGTAAGCATACTCTTCCATTTATCGTTACATTGACACACCTCTGTCATGACTCCATCCTTTTTTGTCAGACACGACAAATATATTCCGTTGACCATGCAGAAATAATCCTGTATTTTTTGAAAAAGCTTGGAATCTGACATATTTTCCTCCTAAAAACTCACACAAATCAATCCTCATATCTGATAACAAACAAATAAAAGTCATTCTTATCGAGAATACATGTCTCCTGAAGCAGACGGTATTCGACACGCAGCCTGATTTGTTTCTTCACAAACCCAATCTCATTTGAATACATGACTATGATTCCGCCGGATACCAGATGCTCTGCGGCCTTGTCGAAAAACCTCTCGTAAAAAAGCTCCATCTCCGCCTTGGTCTGTCGGTTACGAACCGGCATATCCGTAATCAGCTCATCAAATTTGTATTCATGTCTGAAATCAAAGAAATCCCTGTGTATAAAATTAATTCTTGTTTTGGCAAACGCAGCATTCTCTCTGCCCATAGTGATTGCATCTCCATAGGTATCTGTAGCATATATCTCGCGTGCCGGAACTAAATGTGCGCGCTCTATAAGCAGTGTACCAACTCCGCAGAACGGATCCATGATTTGTGCCGTTTCCTTAAGATACGGCTTTGCAAGTGAAACAATAAGTGCCGCTTGTGACGGATGCATCGACGTAGGAAGCACATTCTTTCTGTACGCAAATCTATTATCCTGTATAGAACATAATCTCATGCAGACAAAATAATTGTCATTTTTTGTCGGTATGAGCTTAATCACCACGTCGTAATCATTTGGTGAATTGATCATCCTGCCCGCAAAATGCATATCGATAGCTTTCGCAAGCCTGCTCTGGTAGACCGCATCTGCCGTGCTCTCAATACGATAGTAAAACGGACCACCCTCACGGTGCATGCGTCTTAATATATCATACATATCTGACTCTGCAAGAAGTCCGGCTGCTTCCTGTGCATCCTTTGGCAGAAGCGATGCTGCATGTATGGTAAAGTACATTTTTCTGAATGTGCGCACCTGCATGATAAGAGGTATATTGTCAGTCTTTACAAGCACTCCAAGCGGATGCAGCTTTGTATCCTTAACCGGTATCTGACGTCGTACCACCTCTCTGTGAAGGCGGTTTGTCATCAGAAGTAGCTCAGCCTTTACTCCCTCGAGCACAGGTGTATGGTGCTTTATCCCATTATATTTAATCAAGATTTTATTTATCTCGTTTAATTCTTCCTCAATATGCTTCCTATTTTCAGCTGTGACCGTCATATGCTCAAGCTCTTTTGCACGCTCCATAAGCTGTGGCAAAAGCTCTTTGCAGTCCAGCTGTGACAGCGCTGCCAGATATGAGCCCTTTACAAAGCGCATCTGTTCAGCCTCGTATGCTTTAAAAACCTCATCAGAAAGCTGTGACATATGAAGATCTCCTATCAGAAGAGCTGCGTTCTTTCTGGTTTTTGCATCGTCTGCTCCCATAAACGACACAAGCAGCTCATCTTCTCCTGCAAGCAGCTTTAGAGCCTCTGCTAATGCATTTTCATCTTTAATCTCCTGTCTGAGGCTGCTCAGATTCTGACGTACATTCTCTTTTTTTAACAGATTTCCGATAATTTCCTTCATTTTTTAAATCATCCTTTAATTTATTGTATATTGTCAGTTTTGGCTTGCCTCTTCCTTTGGCACACCATTTTCTTCGATGTATGTATCCAGATCCTTGTGAAACTGCTCCCACGCATCCTCATGCTCCACGAAGTATAGCGGACACTTCTTGCCTGTCACATCGTAGTGCCTTATTACATCATCAGCACTCAGATCATACCGCCCCATAAGCCATGTGGTGAGCTCTATGAGCGACTGGTATGTGCTGTCGTTGAACTTTCCTGTCTCATCCTCTATACAGCACTCTATCGATATTGTGTCACTGTTTCTGTTATTAGATGCATACGATATCTCATTGCAAGGTATGCACTGCACTATCTCACCCTCTAATCCTACAACAAAGTGTGAGCTTGCTTTGGTCTTTTTGGTCTCTGCCAGGCCATTGAAATAGTCTCTGTTTTGTCTGGCTGACGTACCCGGATTTGCTGTATAATGGACAACTATGCCGTTTACCTTCTCAAGTGCCTTCTGTGGTCTGGAATACGGATTGGGTGTCAGCAACTGTACATCAAGCTTTGGCTGTATAGGATTGTAAAGAGTACTGGTCACCTCTGCCTTTACTTCTTCCTGCTTTGCCTTTTTGCCCCTTAAAGCTCCCACAATGATTATCGTTGCAATTATAAGTATTATCATGCCTATAACAATGCCATTGCCAATAAGCTGCTTTCTTCTAACCTGGGCGCGGTGTCTCTTTCTATATTCTTCGCGCTTTCTCTGTCTTATCTTTTCATACTCGTCCATTTAATTATCCCCGGTTATCTCTTTTGTTTGCTTTTATATATCTATTCCAAGCTTTTATAAACATTTGCATACATATAAGAGTATATTAGCACAAATCGTCTTGTTATGCCACATAAAATAATACAAAAGCACCAGATATTACGACGTAACATAATACCCGGTGCTTTATTATAAATGTATATTCTTATTATTAATCACACTTAATCTCGTGAACCCATCCATCCGGTCCATCAATATGGCCATCTGAATGCCTGTAAGTGTGTCACGAAGCTTCTTTGTGACAGGTCCCATCTCATCCATACCGCTTGGGAAGCAGATTTCCTTGCCGTGGTCTACAATCTTTCCTACCGGTGAGATTACTGCTGCTGTTCCGCAAAGTCCACACTCAGCAAAATCCTTTACCTCATCAAAGAGCACCTCTCTGTGCTCAACCTTGAGTCCTAAGTACTTCTCTGCAACTACCATCAGTGAACGGCGTGTGATTGATGGCAAGATGCTGTCTGATTTAGGTGTAACAAATGTGCCATCCTTTGTGATAAAGATGAAGTTTGCACCACCTGTCTCCTCTACCTTTGTACGTGTTGCAGGATCGAGGTACATATTCTCTGCAAAGCCCTGTGCATGTGCATCTACAATGGCATGAAGACTCATTGCATAGTTGAGTCCTGCTTGATATGTCCTGTTCCGTGAGGTGCTGCTCTATCAAAGTCTGATACACGGATTGTGATTGGCTTTGCGCCACCCTTGAAGTATGGTCCTACAGGTGTTACAAGGATTCTGAACTGATACTCATCAGCCGGCTTAACACCGATTACTGCATTTGTTCCCATAATGTATGGTCTGATATAGAGTGTAGCACCTGAGCCGTATGGTGGAACCCATGCAGCATTTGCCTTTACTACTTCCTCAACTGCCTTTACAAATCTATCCTCCGGGAATACAGGCATCTCAAGTCTCTCACATGAATCCTTAAGACGCTGTGCGTTTAAGTCAGGTCTGAAGCAGACAATTCTGCCATCCTCTGTTGTGTATGCCTTAAGTCCCTCGAAGCATGTCTGTGCATACTGGAATACTCCCGCACACTCATTAAGTGTCACTGTATGATCCTTTGTGAGCTGTCCATCGTCCCACTTTCCATCTTTATAATTAGAAACATAGCTGTAATCTGTTTCCTGGTAGCCAAAACTAAGGTTTGACCAATCGATATCCTTCTTTTCCATCTTTATATCCTCCGTTTCTTTACGGATCCGATATAACCTAGCGTTATCATATATCGGGTCTACTATCATTTATGCTCATTCTAGTACAATAGAAAAAAAATGTCTAGTACTATTTTTTTATAATAACTATAACTTAAGTTTCTATATAGCTTTTTTTACTATTATAAGATAAGGCCTGACTTTTTCTTACTTTTTTCAATAGCTGTATTAAACCTTCCAAACGGACGCCCAAGCAGCAGTCCGATCACAAGCGATATTGCTATAAATATAAGAAGAATCGCAAGATCCTTGCAATAATCAAAGCGGTACATGCCTCCCACGCACTCTCTTAGGGCATTCATGGCATAGTTAAACGGCATGAACTTATACAGTGCTCTGTACACCTGCGGCAGCACCTCAACCGGGAATGTGCCGCCTGCGCCTGCCACCTGAATGACCATAATGACTACTGCTACAGCCTGTCCCACATTGCCCAAGGCTGCTGTGAGTGAGTACATAAGAAGCGTGAATACAAGGCTTGTCAGCGCGCTTGCGCACCAGAAAAGGAACGGATGCCTGCACTGTATTCCGACAAAGAACAAATCACCGAGCACTGTCACAAGTGTCTGAATCTGGCCTATCACAAAAAATGTGATATATCTGCCAAAAAACTTATGTACGCTGTTTACTTTGCCAAGTGATTTTATATCGTCAGTGTCCTTTACCTTTGTTTTCACAAGTGCAACAGTTATAAGACCTCCCACCCACAGAGCCAGCACTGTGTAAAACGGTGCCATGCTGAGCCATATGTGGATATCTCATATATCTTCTGCTCATCCATAGACAGCGGTGATGTCACAAACTGCGCAATGAGTGTCGGATCTGTCTGAAGCAGCTTTACAATCTCATTAAACTGCTCATCGTTTGACAAATTATCAAATCCTGATATAACATTCTGCAAACCATCTCTGATCTGCTGTACATACTGTCTGGTATTTACAATATCTGCATTTCCTGATTTAAGAACTGCCGAATAGTCATCGAGTGCTTTTTGTATATCCGGGAAGCTGTTGTCCAGAGAACCAAGCATGGACTGTGTCTCAATAAGTGCATATTCTATATCATATACCGCTCCTGTGAGATTCGGTGACACGCTGTGATCAAATGTATTTTTAAGTGTATCTATTGCAGACTTGGCACTTGACACATCCGCTTTTATCGACTCCTTAAGAATCTTTAGCTTATCTGCCGTCAATTCAGTATCAGACTTAAGGTCTTTTATCTGTGTTTTAATGCTTTGGATATTATTTCTGACAGCCTCTATCTGCGAGCTATCAACTCCCTTTAAGCCTTGAATGGCGACAAGAGTATTCTCAGCAAGCTGCTCTACCGTATCAAAGCTAGCCACGGAAACAGATATATCCGCAGTATCGGCATCAGCTAATCCCGACGCATTTAAGAGCTGTATGGAGTTTTCCAGCACATCGAGCTGACTGTTTATGTTTGATAAGCTTATGTCGACCATCTGTGTGATGGTTTGTGCTGTCTGCGCCCCCGAAAGCACCGATGACTGCATGCCGCTTACCGATGATTGTCCCCCGTCAATCAGCCCCTGCACACTCGGAAGCAGTGACTGTGTCGAGCCTATCAGGCTGTCTGCTGAATCCGTGAGCATGGCAAATGTATCGAGCATGCCTGCATATGTAGAAAGAGTCGTATCCATATCCTTTAGCTTATCAACAACTGTTCCGGCCAGGTTATCGCCTGATTTGCCGTCTCCCACTATGAGCTCTCCCGACTTTGACGCTATCTCCGTAATCGTGCTCACCATTGAAGAGTTTACAGACTGCTGCACCGTGTCTTGACCTTTGAGGTTATCTTTGTTGCTATGGCATTTTTCTTGCTGTTTTCATAGTATTCTATCTGCGGATTAACCGGCTCGCCGCTTAGGAAGCTAAGCATATCAGCTGAAAAATCCTTCGGCACAATAAAGGCTGCATAGCACTTTCCACTATAAACATACTCCAATGCCTCTTTACTGCTGTCTGTGAAAATCCAGCCAATTGCATCGTTTTCCTTCAGCCCCTTTATGACACTGTCTCCCATACATAGCTTTAAATCACCGATGCTCATCCCCTCATCCTCAGAATATACTGCTATGTGCATCTGTGATGTAGCTTCCTCTCCGTAAGGATCCCAGTTGGACATAATATTAAACCATGCGTACAAAGCCGGGATGATGCCAAGTCCCATAATAATGACTATGGCAACCACATTTGTAGATATGCGTTTCAGGTCAGCCAGATATATTTGAAATATTTTTTTCATTGCTCGGCATCCTCCCCTGTACTTTGCTGCATCGTATCAAATTTCTGCTCCACTCTTTCCGCTATTTGCTGCACCCTGTCCTCAATCTGCACAACAGGACTCACGCTCATATTCTGTGCATCACTGCCGCTTATCTCATTCATCTTCTCCTGCAGCTTATAGTCCACATACTCGACTCCGATTAAATAAACTGCGATAGCAAACAGGCTCACTATCCACAGCACAAGAAAAATGATTTTGGAGCTGTCCGGCACAATCATCAGCAGCACAAGAAAAAAGAGCGGAATGATGTATATGCACCTTAATCCTATTTTTATCCGTTTTTGATTCTGCTCATGGATGGTCTTTTCATATCCGACCAGCTTATCGTACATCTCGCGCAATCTCTTATCATCGAATGGCGGCTGCCCATTCACATTATTATTTGCATTATTATTCATATCATTATCCATATTGGAATCTTTATTACTGTTTCTACCTGTATCCTGCATACTTTCCTTCCCGCTTTATAGCTTACGGCACATCAGAAGTACCATATTAATATGCCAATTATCAATTTATTAATTGTACATTTAACTATAGCATCTCAGTATCTTCCATACGCTTCTCTATAAAATGATTGAGTCTGATAAACGGCTTTCGTATCACAAGTCCTATCACCAAAGAGGCTGCGCCAAAAAGTAAAAGCGTGATATAACATTTGCCGAGTGTGTTTTCGTACATACCTCCTATACACTCCCTCATCGCATTTATCGCATATGGGAATGGGAAGAAAATATACACTGCCCTGAAAAATGCCGGCAGCGCCTCTATCGGATATGTGCCGCCGCTTCCTGCAATCTGAAGTACCATGACAACCACCGCCAGTGCCTTTCCTATATCACCAAAGGATATGGTCAGAGAATATATGAGCAGTGAAAATGTAAGGCTTGTCACTGCGCCTGTCACAATAAATGAAACCGGATGCACACACTGTATTTTAAGCAGGTATAAATCACCCAACACAATGATAAAAGTCTGTACCTGTGACAGTAAAAAGAATGTCAGATATCTGCCAAAATAAAGCTGTGAAGGCTTTAGTTTCCCAAGCCCCTTAGCATCCGCGTGAACCTTTACCAGCGAAACAAGTATAGTCATGCCCACCCATATGGCAAGTGTCGTGTAAAAAGGTGCTACTCCGGAGCCATAATTGGCTATCTCGTAGATATAATTATCTGATACCTGCACCGGCTCTGAAAAGAAGCTGCCAAGCTTTTCAGGATTCCCCGAAAGCAGATTCACTATGATATCAGCTTTTTCATCCTCAGAGGCTGCTTCAAGCCTGTTGAGTGTCGTATTTATCTTGTCAGATGCTGATTCTATAACTCCCTTAAGCTGTGTCATGCTCATATTGAGTGTATCAAGCGTACTGTCCACTCCGTCAAACACCTGCGCCATGGAGCCTGATGTCTGACTTAAATTGCCAAGTGTGGTCTGCATTGAATCAAGAACAGACGACATACTGCTTATCATGCCGTCCACCTGTGGCACTATCTGTGAGGTATATGTATCATTCACTGCTGACGCGGTCGATGAAAGAGCCGACATTACACTCTTAAGTGTTTCTGCAGAATTCTGTGTCTTCCCCGATAAATCCACAGACTGTGTGCTTTCTATCATGCTCTTTGTCTGTTCCTTAACAAGCTCTATATTGGAAATAAGTGTGCCGACATGGGTATTGTCCATATCCGGCTTAATTTTGTTGATTTTGTCCTCAAGAGTGTCAATATTACCTTTCAAAGCATCCGCTGACTGTTTAATATTTTGCACATCACTTTGAATAGTATTTACATCCTGCGACAGATTTGCATCTGAAATCTGCTTTGATATATCATCAATCGAGCTCTTCACCTTTGCTAATGCCGATGTGATATCTGCGCTAAACCTGTCGAAAGATTGTCTGGTGGACTGCAGATCATTTTTACTCTCTTCAAGCCTGTCTGTGCCCTTTGCAAGCTTATCCTGTCCATCTTTGAGTGCTTCGCCCGTTTCTTTAGACACCTGTGATAATGCCTTATTTCCGTCAATAAACGTATCTATCATGGCATCGTACTGCGCAAGACTCTCAGATACCACTTCAAGCTTACCGGTCATCTGCCCCACAGCATCCTTTTCCTTCATGTCATCGGATATTACGTTGGTCTCCTTAAATACCTGCTCTGCAAGCACCTTTATAAACTGCTTATTAATACTTGATTTAACAGCACTTGCTGCACTGTCCGTTATCTTTGTCGCAACAGCATTTTTCTTGTCGTTGAGATAGTAGGTAATCCTTGGATTTTCAATATTGTCAGCTACACCATGATACATGCTGTAGGTAAACTGCTCATCTATGACAAGTGCAGAATAATATCTGCCTGACTTAACACCCTCAACAGCCTTTTCCTCTGATTTAACAAATTTCCAGCCTATAGTATCCTTTTGCTTTAATGACTCTACCACACCATCGCCCATATTGACAGTTTCGCTATCATTCTTCGTCCAGCCCTTGTCCAGATTTACTACTGCAATTGCTATATTTCCGGTGTTGCCATACGGGTCCCAGTTGGCATAGATATTAAACCATGCATACAGCGCCGGCAGCACGCATAGTCCAATAACTATAATGAGTACAAGCACATTTCGGAATATGCCGCACATATCTCTTTTAAAAATTCTTAAAATATCAGCCATGAATCATCCTCTTATATCCGGTGCTGTTTAAGCTCCCCAATAAAATACAATGAGCCAAATGCAACATTTTTCGTATCTCTTTTCAGGTGCTTTCTTATCTCATCAACTCCTGAAAGCTCTGTTGCCTCAACTCCCTCTTTTCTGATAAAATCAGCAAGGTGCGATGCCTGCAGTGCCCTGTCTGAATCCGGTGTCACTGTATAAAACTCCTCAGCAAGAGGTAAAATCTCACGTATCATGGCATCGTAGTCCTTATCAGCCATGACTCCCATGAAAAAGCAAAATTTCTCACCCGGATACATCTGCATGAGGCTCTCCCTAAGTGCATCAACTCCATTGCTGTTGTGTGCTCCGTCCACCAGCAGAAACGGCTCCTTTGATACTATCTCCATGCGCCCCGGCCACACAGCTTCTTCAAGAGCGCTTTTTATCCTTTTATTCAGGTCTGTTTTCTCGCTCTTTGGCCCTGTCTTATCATATTGCATTTCATATTCCGGCCCGCCATAGTGCTTTCCCAGCACATACCGCGCCGCAAGCTCTGCCGCTGCAGCATTCTCCCACTGAAATGTGCCACAAAGCCTCAGTGCATAGCCGCTGCAGCGTGCTATATCGCTTTGCTCCACAGTAATTATCCGTGCATGCTTTTTTTGCGTTTCCTGCTCAATCACCTGCATGGCACGTTTATCCTGCTGTTCCACCACCACTGTGCTGTTTTCCTTTATGATACCGGCCTTCTCAGCCGCTATATCCGCTATATCACTGCCAAGGATAGCCATATGGTCATAGCCTATCTTTGTAATAACGGCACATTGCGGTGTGCCGATTGCATTTGTTGAGTCAAGTCTGCCTCCGAGCCCTGTCTCAATGACCATATAATCGCACTGCTGCTCCTCAAAGTACAAAAGAGCCATGGCAAGGCAGTAGTCAAACATCGTAAGTCCTATGCCAAAATCTATATCAAGCAGATAGTTTCCAAGCCGTGTGACATCCTCCTTAGCTATCATACGCCCATCAACCGTGATGCGCTCCTCAAAATCTACCAGATGCGGTGATACAAACGTGCCTACCCTCATATGCTCTTTTTTTAATATACTAGAAAAAAAAAAGCGCACACCGAGCCCTTTCCATTGGTGCCTGCCACATGGATATACGGTATTATGCGCTTTTGCTTTCCTTTTTCTCTCAGCACCTTTATGACCTGTGCTGTCACCACCACTCCCGGCTCATTGCCGAAACGGCGTGTGTTTTCTATTTTGTTTAAAACCTGTGTGTAATCTAAATTTCCCATGCCATCATTATAATATATCCGGCCGATAAAATAAAGACCATATCCTTATACTGCTATAATAATGCCTCCGTCATTTGCATACATGCTTGAGATGCCGGCAGTATCCACAATGACAATCTTCTTAAATCTGGCAAGCTTCTCAAGGCATGCCTTCACATACTGTGCACGCTCCGGGCAGTTGCAGTGTGAAATTGCAAGAATCCTGTGCTCACAGTCCTTTGTGGCAGCCACAACATCCTCTACCATCTTGGCAAGTGCCTCTTAATGCCTCTGGCCTGGCCAAGCTGCTGGATTGAACCCTCATCGGTTGAGCCCATGACAGGCTTTATATTTAAAGTGCTGGCCACAAAAGCCTTCAGGTTGCTTAATCGTCCTGCCTTTCTTAATGTATCAAGTGTCTCAAGCACAAAGAAGGTATTCATGGAAGAAATATACTCCTCGGTCTGCTTTACAACCTCATCAAATGAAAGTCCACTCTCTTCAAACTCCTGTACCTTCATGCCGATTAGTGTCTCGCCTATAGATGCTGAGCGGGAATTGAATACATAGATTTGCTTGCCACAGTCCTCATGCTCCTCGTTGTACAGATTGACTGCTAAAACAGCGCTGTTGTATGAGCCGCTGAGCTTGCCCGAAAGTGTGACAACATATACATGGTCAGCCTCTCCCTCAAAGGCCTGCATATATTCCTCAGGAGACGGGCATGACGACTTTGGTCCCTTTACACTCTCCTTTACTCTTCTTAAGAAATCATGCTGGTCAAAGCTCTCATCATCGCGGATTCTGTATCCGTCAACATCAAGCTCGAGTGCCACATTGCAAAAATGTCCATCCTTCTTAAGGCTATCTGTGAGCTCACCACAGCTATCTATTATAATCTTATACATATCTATTCCTCCTGCACTATATGATAATAAAAGTTTTAAATTACTTTTTTAAAAGTTATTTCATTCCGTAACAAGTAGTTTTCATTACTACGTCATATTAACACGAAAACTAAACTTATGCAAGAGGTTTCTGTATTTATTTTCCCATAATGGTTATCTGCCCTTTAATGGTACCCGAAAAAGGCCGTCACACAGTCGCTTAAGGCTTTCATGTCGCGTACTCCCATAAGCTCACAGGCTGAGTGCATTGCAAGAATAGGTATACCTATATCCACAGTCTTTACCGGCAGAAGCGTACCTGCAATCGAGCCCAGTGTGCTGCCGCCACGGCTGTCCGAACGATTCACAAAACGCTGGTAAGGTATGCCCTTTTCATCACACAGCTGACAGAGAATGGCGATAGCCTGTGCATCCGTAGCATACGACTGCGAACACGCCTGCTTGATACAAAAGCCTTTACCCATGACAGGCTTATTTGTGATATCCATCTTTTCCTTTTTATTAGGATGAAGCGCATGAGCCACATCAACAGACAAAAGCATGGCATCATATATGCTCTCATCTATTTCATTTTCTGAAAGGTCCATATTTCTTAAAATACGCCTGAGCATATCGTGAAGCATTATAGAGGCAGCGCCCTGCTTACTGTTACTTCCAATCTCCTCATGGTCAAAAAGCGCTATGATGTTTATTCCATCAGCTCTGTTTCCATCCTCTATCGCATCAAGAAGAGCCCTGCAGGATGACTGGTTGTCGATTCTCGGTGATGAAATCATGGTGTCATTCACACCGACAAAGCAAGGCTCCTCCACACAAAATGTATTGAGCTCAAAGTCTATGATATCGCTCTTTTCCACAGACAGCTCTCTAGCCAGAAAACTAAGGAAATAATCCGTGGTCATTTCATCCTCAGGTATTGAATCAAGCACCGGCATCAGATCCACCTGATTATTTATCTCGACTCCCTTATTCACATCCCTGTTCATATGGATGGCAAGATTTGGAATAATCATGACAGGCTTTTTAGACCTATATAGCACCATACGCGGATTGAACACATCCTCACTCTTTATAGCCACGCGCCCTGCTACTCCGAGAGGTCTGTCAAACCATGTGTTTAAAATCGGTCCTCCATACACCTCTACATTGACCTGTGCATATGAGTTTGTCATAAAATCCGGATTTGGCTTTATGCGAAGATATGGATAGTCTGTGTGAGCTGCCGCTATTCGCACCATATCCTTTTTGTTGTAGCCGCTTCCTACAGTAAACGCAAACATGGTCGTATCATGATGATTTAAGACATACCTGCCACCGCGCACAAGCTTCCAGTTACCTGTATAATCTATCTCCTCAAATCCGTTTTCCAAAAGCTCCTGCTTTGCAGCCTTCACACACTCGCATGGTGAAACAGCCGCTTTTAGTAAATCAAATAATTTTTCCTGTTTCATGGATTGCCTCCTGTTTTTATTGCATAACGCATTTATTCTACCACGGACTTTACAATTATTCCAGTTGAACAGGCTTTATTTTTATGGCATAATCCGCAAATCTGATGTATGATATAATAATCGATAACTATTCAAAACCACTTGAAACAATCATTCGCTGTCACATACAATGTGGGAAATGAGGAGAAATTATGATATCAATTGAACTGACAGACACAAAGGACTTTATGAACAAGCTGCTTCGCACGGAAATCTTTGACAACTTCCTGCTCCAGGAGGCCGTCATCACAAAGGCAGCCTCATATGTCATAGATGGTCACCTGCAAAAGGGCTTTTACAGCTCCACAGAGCTTGAGGAAAATGGTATAGCTGGCTATAGCATACTCCCCTTTAGGATGCTTCGCACAAACTGCTTTGACCTGATAAAGGGCAGACAGACTCCATCGTCATTCAAGTTTGTCTTTCTGCTTTCACCTGAAAACATGGAGCACACCCTAAGCAGTCTGCATTCTGCTTTCACCGTGTCCGATATCAGTGGTTTTTTCATTAATATCAGGTATCAGAGCCAGCTTTTAACTCTGACAACCGGAATATCCTACAATATTTTTTCAGCGGATAAGACCTTAGACGGTGAATGGGATAAGCTTGTAATGAAATTTTTAGCAAATAATGACATAAACTTTAAAGAACTTTGACTTAATTGCTTTACATCTTAAACCTGTTATGCTATTCTAACGTTAGTTGCGTAAGCAGCATTATTATTATTTGGAGGTACTTTCGATGAGCAAAGGCACAGTAAAATGGTTCAATAACCAAAAAGGTTACGGATTCATCACAGCCGAGGACGGAAAGGATGTATTCGTACATTTCTCAGGACTTAACATGGAGGGCTTCAAAACTCTCGAGGAAGGTGCAGCAGTAGAGTTCGATATCACTGATGGCGCTAAAGGTCCACAGGCAGTTAACGTTGAGGTAGTTAAATAATTTTGACCACTCAGGCAATCTAGTTTCTATGTACCTTTTTCTTTATTATATATTTAGGTAAAATTATAGTTACAAAAATGTTAATTGGGGAATAAGATATAAGAATCATGATTAAAAAAGAAGAGTTCATTTCGAACTCTTCTTTTTTGCGCTTTTTTATTTGAATGATTTTAGTTGTTTACACGATGATGAGACATCGGTGAGCTTGTGGTGAGTGGTAAAAATGTGTAACCATTCGCCTGTCCCCACTGTATGATCTGCTCGACCGCATTGACACTGAAATCCTTTATGTCGTGCTGCAATACAACTGATACATTATGGCTCTGCACACCGGAGATGACATTCTGTACACCTGTTCCGTGCTGATTGGCTTACTGTTTGCATCTCCGCTCGATACATTCCAGTCACAGTATAAAAGGCCTCTTGCTGTCACATCATTTACGAGCTGTGTCATAATGCCCGGACAGTAATCCTTGCTCACAGTATTTGATGAGCCTCCCGGGAATCTGATGATTGACGCATTATTTCCTGTCTGTGCCTTTATGATACTGTTCATCTGCTCAAGGTCATCAAAAAATGCCTGCTCACTTGTATATATCTGGTTGTATTTGTGGCTGGCAGAGTGGATAGCCACTGTATGTCCTCTCTTTGCCTCCTCTGCTATCATGTTCTGATAGTCAGGATGTGTATTTGTAACAAAGAAGGTGGCCTTTACATTGTATTTATCAAGCACATCTAATAGCCCCTGTGTATACTTTCCGGGACCATCGTCAAAGGTCAGATAAATAATCTTGTTGCCCGGATTTACCGTGTCTGCCGTGGCAGCCGGATCATACACACTGACCACTCTTGTAGCTGTAGCCTTATTGCCTGATGAATCTGAGACCTCATAGGTCACAGTATACTTTCCTGCCTTATCCTTATCTACCTTATCTCCTGATACCTTGACACTGTCTGTAATGTCTCCGTCACAATTGTCTGTTGCCGTGTATCCCGGATCACTGTACTTATCACCCTTTTTAACTGACATAAAATCATCACCCGAAAGCTTTATCTGCGGTGCAGTGGTATCTGTGACATGCACAGTCCTTTTAACATCGCTCTCATTCTTTGACGAGTCAGCGACACTGTACTTTATCTCATAGTCTCCCGGCTTTGAAGTATCGACAGCTCCTGTGACAGATACCTTGTCTGTCAAATCCCCATCATAGTTGTCTGTTGCCGTATATCCCGGGTCACTGAACTTACTGCCTGCCTCTACAGTCATCTCAGCATCGCCATTTAATGTAATCTCCGGAGCCTTCTTATCCCTCACTTCAACCTTGATTGTCTGTGTCGCAGTTTTTTTACCGTATTGAGCAGTTACCTTTATCTCGTATGAACCTGTCTTTGTCGCATCGACATTACTGTCTATAGTACATTTTATCTCTTTTCCCTTCCGATTTATAAGCCTGCCTCTGACATACGCCTTGATTTTTGGTGCCTCAAACTTTTTGCCATACTCAACAGTAATACCGTTTTTGAACTTGCTGCTGAACTCAATGTGTGAGTCAAAGCATGTGATATATACTATAAACGCCACCACCAGAACTATTGCAACCGTAAGTATGCCGATAATCATCTTTTTATTTTTGTCCATTTTTCCAATCCTCTTTAGCATTTTATAATTATTCTCTCTATATTATTACTCAAACCTGATAATATTATTTCAAGCAATATCTATTATAGCGTTAAACAATCTTTTTTGCTACTGCAAATTCCTTGAGAATTTCTTAATGTTGGCTTCATATATTTCAGTTGTGTTACAATTGTTTCTTTATCATGAATGCCTCCGGTGCAGTCTTAATAAGTAATTAATTTATTTAATATCTTTGTTACTATTCAGTTCTCAATATGACTAACCACATATCTTTTTGCAGATATTCGCAATCACAAAAATCCCCCGAACAAGTCGGGGGATTTAAAAAGCTTATGCTGTAACAATCATTTTATTACTGCTCCTTACGGTGCATCTCAAATGTCTCCATATGGTAGTTGGCGATGTTGTCACGAATCTTTCTGTCATCTGCTCTGCTTAAGAGATCATCACGGAACTTCTTGGTAGATACCATGTCATTGTATGAGCTTGGTCCGCCTACGCAGCCGCCCTCACATGCCATTCCCTCAATGAAGTTCTCAGGAAGCTTGCCTGCCTTCATGAGGAGAAGTGCCTTCTTACACTCTGCTGCTCCGTTTGCCTTGCAAACCTTACAATCAACATCCTCGCCTTTTTCCTTCATGCTCTCGATTACGGCTGCTGTAACTCCGCCTGAGTTTGCGAAACGCTTACCGAATACTGAGCCCTCCTGATATGAGGTATCATCAGCCTCAAGCTGTACTCCCTTTGCCTTCATAATAGCACGAATCTCGCTGAAGGTAAGTACATAGTCTGCATTGCCCTCTATCTTCTGATCATGTACCTCTGACTTCTTGGCAACACATGGTCCGATGAATACTGTAACTGCATCAGGATCCTTTGCCTTGATCATTCTTGAAACTGCACACATAGGTGAAACAGTTGTAGAAATCTTGTCAGCAAGCTCAGGATAGTGCTTTCTAACCATATTTACAAATCCAGGACAGCATGATGTAACCTTCTTCTCTCCTGCCTCGTATGCCTCAAGCCACTCGTCAGCCTCGTATGCTGCTGTCATATCTCCTCCGAGCGCTACCTCAACAAAACCGTTGAAGCCAACTGCCTGCATAGCTTTCTTCCAGCTGTTCATAGTGATATTTGCGCCAAACTGTCCCTCTGCTGCAGGTGCAACCATAGCGTATACATGCTTGTTCTCTGACTTGATTGCATCGATTACATCTACGATGTATGTCTTTGATCCGATAGCTCCGAATGGACAGCTGTGGATACACTTACCACATCTGATACATTTGCTCTCATCAATCACTGAAATGCCGTACTCATTGTATGTAATGGCATTTACAGGGCATGAGAACTTACATGGTCTCTTTAAATGAGCGATAGCGTTGTAAGGACATGCCTGTGCACAGCGTCCACACTCCTTACACTTCTGTGGATCGATATGTGAGCGGAGACGTCCTGCCTCAATTGCTCCGAACTTACATGCATTGATACAAGCCTTGCCAAGACAGTTCTGACAGTTCTCAGTAACTGTGTAGCTCGAAATCGGACAATCCTCACATGCTGAGCTGATTACCTGGATGATATTGCCGTCATCGTTTGCGCTTGGTGCTTTACCCTCTGCAAGTCTGACACGTTGACGGATGATTTCTCTCTCCTTGTAGATACAGCAACGGAACTGAGGTGTCGGTCCCGGAATCAGTGTGAATGGGATGTCATCTCTGATCTCATCGAGGTTACCTGCAAATGCAGCCTTTGCGACCTCAAGCAAAACTGCATGTTTGATTTTGATTACGTTTTCGTCAGCGTACATATTATCTCCTTTTCCTTAAAATAATGTATATTTTGTTACCTAATTAATTACATACTTAGAAGAATCATTATACCATGTGACACTTCCCATATCACATGACCTGATTCCTCTAAAAAAATGCTCCTAGTATTTATCTACTAGGAACATTCTACAAAATTTTTTAAACTTTTTCTACCCTTGTATTCATCAAAATACAAAGAATTGTTATTTTTTTCACAATAGCAGTGATTTCAATAAGAGTTACTCATGGCGCAGTGCATCAATAGGATTCAGGTTCGCTGCCTTGTATGATGGAAGCATACCGAATATGATTCCGATTGCCATTGAAAAAAGCACCGCAAGTATAGCTGCTGCCGGACTTATCGCTGTCGGCGTGCCGTTTAGCATTGAGATGACCTTAGAGAGTATCACTCCGACCAGCACTCCGACCAGACCTCCAAGACTTGTGAGAACAACTGCCTCTGTGAGGAACTGTCCAAGTATTGCTCCCTTTCCCGCTCCGATTGCTTTTTTAAGTCCTATCTCTGAGGTACGCTCTGTGACTGACACAAGCATGATATTCATGACGCCGATACCACCGACTAGCAGTGATATTCCGGCAATCCAGATGAGCATCATGTTGGTTGACTGGCTGAGCTGCTGTATCTGCTTTGCCTGCTCCTGTAAATCCTGTGCCTTGTAGGTCACATCAGAGCCGTCTGTAACATTTAAATTGCTGTTAAGTATCTCCTCAGCAGCTTTCCCACTGTAGCCATGGTATCCGTGCTGTCTGCCTTAAGCAAAAGGTTCTGCGGCTCATCATAACCAAATATAACCGGCCATGTTCCGCTTGGCACAAATACATTGCCCTGGCTGTCATCATGGGCATACATATAGTAATCATCCATTGAGTTTATTACCAGGTCATAGCTGTCCTTTTCCGTGACTACACCGACTACTGTAAACGGATATCCCTGTATCTCTACTGTCTTGCCGAGCGCGCTCTCTCCTGAAAACAGGCTGCTCTCCACGCTCTCATCAATAAGAGCCACCCTGCGTGCATTTGCATAGTCATTCTTTGAGAAGCCTCTGCCCTTCATGACTACATAGCTTGCAGTATCGAAATATCCGTCATCGACACATGTTATATTGCCGCCCGAAAGCGCCGTGTTCAGATAATAGACTGCATTGGAAGCCTGTCTTGTACGGTAAAGAGCTGCATTTTTCACATGGTCGAGCTCCTTTATGCTGTCAAGTGTGGCAGCCGATACCTCAGTCACTCCCGCCGGCGCCGTTTCATATGATAAATCCATATCATAGCCATCCTTCTGCAGTGTGACCTTTACGTTATTACTTCCCGAACCTATGAGGTTCTTTTCTATCTGTTCGTTTGTGCCCTGAATTGTGGAAACAATCGCAATAATTGCTGCAATTCCGATGATGATTCCAAGCATGGTCAGAAACGAACGCATCTTATGTGACCAGATTCCCCTAAAGGACAATCTAATATTTTCAAGCATCTTTAATCCTCCCTGCTAAACTAATACATACCATCTTCCGACACCTTGGTTTTCTCGCCCTCCCTGACTCCATACGGGAATGCGATATAGTCATCATTTGTCAGACCTGACTTTATCTCCACATATGAGCCCCAGAGCGACTTGCCTGTTTTGACAGACTGCTTTTTGAGCTTTCCGTTGTCATCCTTGTATATATATGACTGTCCGTTCTCGGTTCTGACATATGACTTGTCGATATATAGTCCGCTGTCAGAGCCCTCCGATGATGTATCTATGGTCAACTCAAGTGAATCGCCCTTTTTGAGATTCTGCGGATTCTCAATGTATGCAGTGTACTCATAGAATGAGGAGTTTGGATTGCTGTCTCCATAATAGTTTACGCTGTCTGACGGCACATTGCTTATCTCGGATATCGTGCCCTCATATGTATCACCTGTCATGTAGTTGACTGCTGATACGCTCTGTCCTATTTTTACCGTATCCAGATCCAGCTCACCGATTGTTCCGCTGATATACAGTCCTGATGCTCCCGAAAGCTGCAGGAAAGGTGTACCGTCCTGCGGTGGATTGGCAGGATCACCGACTGTTGTCACAATTCCATCCTTCTTTGCATATACCACGCCATCCTCAAGCTCGCTCTGCAGTTCCTTTAAATCGGCCTGTGCAATTCTCTTTTGTAAATCAACATCGGCAACACTTCTGGTCTGCTCCTTTATGGCATCCTTAAGCTCATCTGCAGTGTATGTCTTTTCTTCTGCCGCGGTATCAGCTTCTGTCTGTGCGGTCTGTTCTGTGGCACTGCCTGTTTTGGTACCTGACGGCTCACTTCCTTCTGTATCATCAGAAGCATCTCCTGCTGTAATTGTGCCTGCAAGGAAAAGCTTTATCTCCTCGCTGTCATCATAGCTGCCAAGCCTATCTCCTCTTACGATAAGCTCCATATCAGGTGCGTTAGCATCCCCTATTACAAACCGTGCTACAGCGCTTTTATCAGCGAGTGTATTCAAAAGCTCTCCCGATACATATGAAGCCTCTGTGCATGTAAATACATAAGGATCGACCTCTGTACCGCTTCCTTTAGCCACTGACAGATCCGATATCACATCATGCTCTTCGTCAGGCTTTTGCTCAGGGGCAGACGGCTGTGTGTCAGGCTGTGGCTCAGGTGTAACAGGAGTCTCGGGCTGCTTTTCAACCGGTTTAGTGTTCTTTAGCTTGTCAAGCTTCTGTTTTTCCGATGCAAGCTGGTTCTCAAGACTCTGTATCTCAAGCTGCTTCATCTCAACCGAGAGGGAAAGACTCGTCACATCATATGCAAGTAGCTTATCTCCGGCCTTTACCTGCTGATCCTTTGTGACATAAACCTCTGTCACCTTCTGTCCATCCTTTAAATTGATTGTCTGACATGCATCATCACACACCATTCCCTCACTGGTCATGGATGTGTAGTCGTTTGTCGTGCTGATCATTGAAACACTCATGACGGAAGCAAGACCCTTGGAGTTCCTGTAATAAACAACTCCTGTGATGCTTCCCGCTGCAACTGCAACTACAAGGACAGCTATTATAATGATCTTAATTCTCTTTTTCTTTTTCATTACCTGCCTCCTGTCCTTCCTCTGTTATCTCGCCGTCTATGATGTGGACGATGCGCTTTGCCTGCTCGGCTACCTTTCTGTCATGTGTAATCACGACAACCGTCACACCGGACTCATTAAGGCTCTCAAAGAGCTCAAGCACCTGCTTGCCTGACTTTGAATCCAGAGCTCCCGTAGGCTCATCCGCAAGCAGAAGCTTGGATGATTGACCATAGCTCTCGCTATCGCCACTCTCTGCTTCTGTCCTCCTGAAAGCTGTGTTGGCTTGAAATCAGCTCTGTCTGAAAGCCCTACACGCTCTAAGGCCTCCATACCCATCTGCCTTCTGTCCTTTTTGCTCACACCGGCATATATGAGTGGCAGGCATACATTGTCCAAGGCACTCTCTCTCGGCATGAGCTGGAAATTCTGAAATACAAATCCAATTGTATCCCGTCTGACTTTCGTAAGCTCCTTTTCCTTAAGCTCACTGACAGGTCTGCCGTCAAGTATATATGTGCCCGATGTTGGCAGATCAAGACAACCCACTATATTCATGAGAGTGGTCTTGCCGGAGCCCGACGGCCCCATGATTGCCACGTACTCTCCCTCCTCAATCTGGAGTGAGACATCCTTTAAAACCGGCACCACGAGCTTATCCTGGTCATAGTTTTTATAAATATGCTGGAGTTCTAGAATCATCTACTGTACCTCCGCGTCACCTGAACCGGTGGCATCTGCAGCACCTTCGTCCATTGTGCCATCGTCCATTGTGCCATCATCAACAGGACCGCCCTCAGTGCCCTCAAGCATCTGGTCATCAAGAGCTTCTGTACCCATATCGTCATAGACTGACTCTTCACCGCCGCCATTTTCAACGTACTCTTCCCATGTCTGTGCCGGCTCACCCTCATAAAGGTCATCAGATGCCCATACTATATAGTCATCCTTTGTAAGCCCTGACTTGATTTCATACATCATGAGATTCTCGTCATAGTCTCCAAGCTCAACCTTTGTCTTCTCAAGCTTATCCTTTTTATTAAGTGTCCATACATATGCATCATCGCCATCCTTTACGACATAGCTCTCATCAATCCAAATACCATCCTTTACCTCTGTCTGTCCGAAATCCGGCTCCACATATACATGCTGTCCTAAAAGCATGTCGCCTGTGCCTGTAAGCTGCACATAGAAGTTGTACTTTGATGCCTTCTGCTCGCTGCTTCCATCATCATACATGCCGGAATTACTGTTATCAGTCTGAGGATTCTCAGTATCAACCTTGCTGATGGTACCCTGCCATGTCTTTGACTCATCAACTCTCGAGCGCACTATAACTGCCTGCCCCTCTGCGAGTCCACTGTTTAAAAAGCTCTGCTCATCAATTGTGCCCTTTACCCTATAATCACCGGTGGCAACGATTGTCATAAATGCAGTATCTGCTGTGTCTGCACTCTGATTCTCATTGATTTTCTTTACAACACCAATCATTGTGCTGTTTACAGTGGCATTTTTGATGCTCTCATCATACTTTTCTATCTCTGCCTTCTTCGTGGCAATATCGTACTGAGTCTGCTTCTGCTGTGTCTGCGCCTGCTGAATCTGCAGTGTATAGTCAAGCTGCTGATCCTTTGGCGCTTCCTTCTTTTCCTTGGTGAGCTGCTCTATCTGTGCATCATAGCCGGAAAGCGTATTGTTTAAGCTCTCAAGCTCAAGCGTGGCGCTTTCCTTTTTCGCAGCAAGCTCCTTTGTATCATAGGTAAAAAGAGGTGTACCCACCTGTACCTCATCCCCCTCTGACACAAGAATATCCTTTACCGTTTTTTCACTGTCAGCCTTGATATCCATGGTATCGGCTGCTTCCACGACACCGCTGTACTTGTCAGTACTTCCCGCCTGATACATGACATCAGCGACCTTGTTTGCATAGACTCCCGATGCCTTTGCTGCATTCTTTCCCTTTGTCATTGCAATGACAACAGCTGACACAATCACTGCTATGATAAGCACAGCTGCAATCACTGAAATGATTATCTTTTTCTTTTTACTCATTTCGACCTCCCGGTTTCTTATAATTAATTGATTGATTATGAATTAATCATACCAAATATATATTGCATCTGTCTTTTAAGATTTTTTTAATATTTTACTAATAAAAAATGGAGGTTAGTATGGAAATACCATTTAGTGAGAAAATTTCTCCACAGCTGTCCGCCGCCCTGTTGTCCACCCCTTATGAGCTTGGAAAAGAGGGAGGGCTTTCAAGCGGCTATCTGCCGGAGAGTGATAGCTGGGAAGTGATAGTAAAATATGTCGGTGACATCGAAAAAATAAAAGAAAAGTATCCTTCTGTACTCATCACGAGGCTGCTCGGAAACTATGCGGTGCTCGTAATTGAGAAATCACTTGTAAATACCGTTGCCCTGTGCGATGAAATCATATATATGGAAAAGCCAAAGCAGTTTAACTACGATGTGTACGAGGGCTCGCAGGCCTCATGCATCACTCCCGTACACACCAATCCATATAATCTGACCGGAAAAGGTGTGCTCGTAGGCATTATCGACTCCGGAATTTACTATGCCCATCCGGCTTTTATACAGGATGGTGTAAGCAGAATCGCCTATCTGTGGGACCAGACTGTTTCCGATGATTCCTCACACAGTGATATCCTCCCTTTCGGCACCTTATATGACCGCGATACAATCACCAAAGCCATAAATGCAGAAAACAGCTTAGAAATGCAGCGCATCTGCCAAGCATCGACATATCCGGGCACGGCACTCATGTGGCAGGAATCGCTGCCGGAAACGGAAATGGTAATGGTAATGAACAAAACACAAAATACCGCGGTGTTGCTTATGAAAGCACTCTTATAATTGTAAAACTCAAAACCTCAGGCGGTGCCAGCTTTCCCACAACCACGCAGATTATGCTGGCAGTAGACTTTTGCATAAGAAAATCAATCGATATGAACATGCCTATCGTCATAAACCTAAGCTTTGGCACAAGCAACGGCTCGCACAGCGGCACCTCACTGCTTGAAGCATACCTGGACTATATAGCAGGAAACTACCGCTGCGCTGTCTCAGTCGGCTCAGGTAACGATGGAGCCGGCTTTGGTCATGCAAACGGCAGATCATACCCTGCCGATGCAGAGCTTGCGATAGGCTATCCTGAGCCGTCTCTTTCCATTGATTTATGGAAAAAATACTGGGATGAGATACAGCTGCGCATTAGTGCACCAAATAATGATATGCTGGAGATTCCCGATACAATTACCAATCAGGCAAAGGGCTTTACATACAGATACAATCTCGATGGGACAGACATATATATAACAGGCGGCGGTCCCTCCCCCTACTCTCCTTTTCAGGAAATATTCATTGACTCATGGGATCGGAATATATCTCACCCGGCATCTGGAAAATATCACTTGAACCCATATCTGTAAAGGACGGCTCATGGGATATATGGCTGCCGTCAGGTGCCCTGCGCAATGCACAGACCTCATTTATCCATGCATCGCCTGATATCACCCTGACCATCCCCTCAACCGCTCAAAATGTCATATCTGTCGGAGCCTATGACAGCCGAACAAACCGCACAGCCGCCTTTTCCGGCCGAGGCTATACCTGGGCCTTTGACAGCATAAAGCCTGATATCATTGCGCCCGGTGTAGACATTATTTCATGCTCAAACACGGGAGGCTACACTTCAAAAACAGGGACATCTATGGCTGCACCGTTTGTGACCGGTGCGGCTGCGCTTCTGATGGAATGGGGAATTGTGCGTGGAAATGACCTCTATATGTATGGCGACAAGCTTAAAGCTTCTCTCATAAAAGGTGCCGGTGAAAATGTATTTACAGCAGCCTCAAGGGCTGTCTCTGAAAACACTTCCAAAAACACAAAATACCCCAACCCTGTTACGGCTGGGGTACATTGTGCTTACTGGATAGTATTCCTTAGTGGAAGCGCTATTCGTATACATGCTTCTGATGCTTCTTTGCATCTGCCTTATTCTTTTTCTTCAATGGATGCTTTGGGTTTTTATCCATTATAATCGCTTCCTTCCGTTCGTTCTGACTACGTTATACACCTGCAATCAGCACTTGTCAAGCAAGAGTGCTATTTTTAATTAATTATTTATATTTAGTATGAAATCTCAATCATTTTGATGTCAAAGCATCGATTTGTATGCACAATTATTGACAGTTTGCTAAATTTAATTATTATCTCTTCATCACACTCTTTTTAAACACAGTCATCGCAATTCAAAAAAATACATCATTACATAGCTGCCAAATATACAAAATATGCCGCATAGCAAAGCAGCATCACCACTCCACATGGCTTTCTAAGTTCTTTATGTCTTATCGTACCGCCCCACAGGAGCACACCGCACAGGATTGCCACAACTGTATCAATCACAAACCTGCTCTCAAACGGTACCGGACAAATGAGAGCTACTGTTCCGACTACAAAGAGTATATTGAAAATATTGCTGCCGACTATATTTCCAATCGCTATACCGGCATTTCCCTTGCGTGCTGCTGAAACAGATGTAACAAGCTCCGGAAGAGATGTGCCGAATGCAACGATTGTCAGTCCGATAAAGCGCTCACTCATGCCGCAGGCTCTTGCTATGGTCGTGGCACCGTTTACAACAAACTGGCTTCCAATTACGACGCACACACCGCCCAGCACAATAAAGAGCAGACATTTCCATACCGGATATAGCTTTACCGACTGCTCATCACTGCTGTCATTGCCCTTTTTTGCCAGAATATACAAATAAAGCAGATATGCAATAAATAAAATCCACAGTATAACACCCTCAATGAATGTGATTTCATTGCCTGTCATTCCCATCACGAGAAGCACTGCTGTGATAAGAAGCATGTACGGTATCTCGTATTTGAAGGTGGTTTTTTGTATGGCTACATTTGTGATGAGTGCCGTCACTCCCAGGATTATAAGGATATTTAGTATATTGCTGCCGACAATATTGCCGACTGTAATCCCCGCATTACCCTTTATTCCTGCAGTGATGCTGACTGCCGCCTCCGGCAGCGACGTGCCCATCGCCACAATCGTCAGTCCAATCACAAGCTGCGGAATACCAAATTTCCCGGCGAGCGCCGCCGCTCCATCCACAAACACATCCGCGCCCTTCACCAGTGCTACAAAGCCTGCTATAAGCAGTAAAATTGCTACAAAAATCATAATTTTCCTCCTTCTGCTGTCCTTTTTAAGGATGCCTGATTAATTGATAGTTACAGCTATGTCCTATCAGCAGAAGGTTTTTGTATACAAAAAAGGCGACACTTCTGCTGTATAAAACAACAAAAGTCTCGCCATTTAATCACTCTCCGGATTGCTGTCATATATGTATGATATGTATGAGCAATCGTACTGACGGATAAGTAAGCACTCTCGTGCCGGCTACTCCCTTTCACTTATATACTATGATATGTCAACGCAGTGTATTCGTCAAGAGAAAGTTTTTCTTGCCTTTATCACGCTAACGTGGTAGCATGGTTACTAAATAAACTATTAAAGAGGTACTACAAATGAAAACATCAGAAATTATTGTATTTATCGTCTATCTGCTGTGCATGCTGGGTATCGGTATCTTCTTCTTCGTGAAAAACAGAAACGGCGGAGAAAAGACCTACTTTCTCGGCGGACGTGAGATGGGACCATGGGTTGCGGCACTGTCAGCCGGAGCCTCAGACATGAGTGCATGGGTACTCATGGGACTTCCTACTTCTATCTATGCACTGGGCTTAGGTCAGGTATGAATTCCTGTAGGACTTGCAATCGGCTACACTATAAGCTGGCTGCTTGAAGCACCGAGACTGAGAAAATTCTCGATTGTAGCAAACGACTCAATCACCATTCCGCAGTATCTGACCAACAGATTCCTGTCCAAATCACTTGCACTGCAGGTGATATGTGCAATTGTGTTTTTGGTTGCATACACTATTTATGCGGCATCAAGCGTAAAGGCATGCGGTACTCTTTTCCACACTGTAATAGGAATGGATCCACAGATTGCCATGTATCTTGCAGCAGTTGTCATCGTAGGCTATACTTTCCTCGGAGGCTTCTCGGCTGTATGCTGGACCGATTTTTTCCAGGGCATGCTTGTGCTTGGTTCTATGTTTATAGCACCGATTTTTGCAGCATTTATGCTTGATACATCATCTATGTCATCACTCCCGGGCGGTTACTTAAATCCATTCTCAAGCTGGCAGGATATCGTGTCAGGACTGGCATGGGGACTTGGTTACTTTGGTATGCCACATATCATCATCAGATTCATGTCCATCAAATCACAGAAGGATTTGAAAAAATCAGCAAAAATCGGAATCACATGGACTCTGCTTATTGTATTTTTTGCGACTTTAATCGGAGTAATCGGAAGACTTTTCCTTGGCTTTGACGAATCAATCAATGAAAACTCTCTTGTTTTCATCCAGATTGTAAGAAAGATTTTCCGGGTGTTATCTCAGGTATACTCCTCTCAGCAGTGCTTGCCGCTTCCATGAGTACCGCAGACAGCCAGCTGCTTGCTGCTTCATCTGCTTTCTCGAGTGATGTGTACAAGCCTGTCATCAGGAAAGGCAAGGCAAGTGACAAAGAGATGATGTGGACCGGCCGTATTGTCGTTCTTGGAATCTCTGTTGCAGCACTCATCATCGCATCAAACCCTAATGCCGGCTCTATCATGGCACTTGTTTCCAATGCATGGGGTATCTTTGGAGCTGCCTTTGGACCTGCAATCATGCTCAGCCTCTTCTGGAAGCGCTTTAACTTCAAGGGTGCTGTTGCAGGAATCATAACAGGTGCTGCCGTTGATATATTGTGGTATGCATTCCTCACATCAACCGGAATCTACGAGCTGCTGCCGGGATTTGTTTTAGGACTTATCGCAGCCGTTGTTGTGACACTTTGCACAAATGAGCCTTCAAAAGAGGTTTATGAGCTCTTCGATAAAGCCGAAAAGTTTGATGAATAATTAAAGTAATTAATCATTTAAAAACATAAGTAAAACCGTCGTACCCTGCTATTTACGGCCCCGGTACGACGGTTTTATTTTTTTCTTATGCTTTATGTTGTGCTTTTAGAAACACTGCTATGCCTGCTCCTTTTTGCGGTTCATAAGAGCTGCGATTGATACACCAAGACCTGCCATTGCGATAACAAGCCACATATACATATTGCTGTCATCTGAGGTCTTTGCTGCGCCTTCTGGAGCTGCTTTAGTACCTGCATTGGTATTTACCTTTACAAAGGCAAATGTGCTGAAATGGTCTGTCTCAAATACAAGCTTTCCATCTGCTACCCTTGATGTGCACGCTATAAGCTTGTCTGAATCTACACGGAACACCTTGATTGTCTCATTGTCAGCTAATGCAAACGGCATATCCATAGTCACCTGAACCTTGTCTGCAAGCTGATGAAGCTGTGTAGTGCCATCTGTCAGATTAAGCTCATATATTAAAACATCCTTTACTCCTACAATTTTATCCTTTACTACATCTGCAACCTTTGCCACTTCCTTCTCATCAGTTACCTTCTTTGACTCGAATTTTACTGGATCCGGAAGGATTCCCTTAGTGTCCTTTACAGTTGTTTTAGTGTCGGATGTGCTTGATACAACTGCTCCCGGTGTAAGAGTCTTTGCAGGCTGTGTGGCTGTATCACCGTTTCCTGTATTGCTATCCTGATCACCATTGGTTGTATTGTCATCCTTTGATGTACTATCATCTTTGTTGGTATCACCGCTACCTGTATTGTCCTTGTTATTATCATCAGTAGATGGGGTATCCGGCTTCTTGTTTTCATCATCACCGGTATTACCATTATCGGCATCACTCTTGTCAGCTGACTTTGTCTGATATAAGTATAGGTCATCAACTGTTCCCCAGCCACCTTTTGCACTCACGATACCGACAACAAGTGTAACTTTGGTTTCTTTCTCAAGCTTAAATGAAACGCTTGGAGTCTTCCAGTTTTTCCAGCCTGTAAGTGTTACATTGTCACCCTTTGCAATGATATTGCCTTCTGAATCCATAACCTCAGCATAAAGCTCATCTCCGTCGGCTCCCTGTCCTACATACTCAAAGATGTACTCGCCTGAAGCAAGTGTAATAGCTTTATTGTAAGTAATGGCAGCCTCGGTCTTATCTTCTCCACCATTGTACCAGTGAGCACATGCTTCTCCTGACTTCTTATCATCCTTGGTGGAAGAAACTGAATCGACAATCTTGTTATTGACAGTAAAATTATCAGCCTTTTCAAAGCCTGCATCCTCTGCATCTGTAATGAGATTTTTCTGCTTTATAACTACTGTACATTTTGTTATACCCGATGTCTTATCTTTATAAGCACCACGCTCGATTTTTCTGCTGAATTTGACAGTTCCCTCTACAGTGTAGGTTCCTGCCTTTGAAAAATCAATTCCATCTGTATTCCAAACAACGTTCTCTTCAACCTTTTCGGTATTGTATGTCACATTAATTGTCTTTGGAAGCTCCAGCTCTTTTCCTGCCTCTGATGTGACATCTGCTGTTTCTATATCCTCAACTCCAATTTTGGTTACCTTTGCACCGGTCTTTACGTAATTCCATACCTTAAGACCTGCTGTTGCTGTTCCATCCGGATAAAACATTGCCTGATTGTCAACAGCGGAACCTCCATACCATTTTCCTGCATCCTTTGGATCATACTCACCGCTGTAGCTTGATGCCCAGCCTGAGCCCTTTTCCTCCCAAATCTTTTTATTTGCTTCATATCTTGCCGCTGCAGCTTCCTCCGAAAGACCTGTGGTATCACCCACGGTAATCCATGCCGCTCCCAGTAATATACACCAAGTCCGCCTGCTTCATTTACAGCATTGATGAGGTTTCTGATATATGTAGCCTGTCCCTGCACTGTGAAAGGCTCTGTGGCATCTACCGAGTCATCATTATTTCCCTCACGGACAGTATTTCCATGACCATCTGAATCATCAAGTGTATATGCGTAGCTTGTTTCTAAAACCATTGCATCCTTGTTGTGCTTCGTCTGAACATAGCTGAGTTCTTTCTTTAAATTGCTCAGTGTACCATGCCAGTATGGATAATAGCTCGTTCCAAGAATATCATAATTTACATTATATTTTTCAAGATTATCTGACCACGTTGTGAGTGTATTCTTCTGTGGACTTTCCACATGAATCACAACCTTTACGTCACTGTTGTAATCCTTAACACCTTTTGAGCCTGCGGAAAAGAGCTTGCACATGGCTTGCGTATTTGTTTCACCTATAAAACCGCCTGTTGTCTCGTTTCCAACCTGAACCATATCAACAACATCCTTTGATGCATCAATTGTGTTTAATGATTCATTGATAAACTTTTCTACAGCTGTAGCCTTCTCATCAACTGTATAGTCCTTCCATGCCTTAGGCACCATCTGTTTACTCGGATCTGTCCAGAAATCTGAGCAATGGAAATCAACAAGCATTTTTATGCCTGCGCTGCGGCATGCATCAGCAATTTTCTTTGCTGTTGCCACATCGTTATTTCCACCACCATATCCATTTCCGTTTGAATCATATGGATCATTCCATACTCTGACACGAATATGGTTTATGCCGTTTTCTGCCAGTAATTTGCAGAAATCTGTCACGTTGTTAATTTCTTTTCCGCTATAATCCTTGTATACAACACCACTGCCTAATTCTGTTATAACAGATGAAATATCCATTCCCATTATGAAATCAGGCGACAAATCCTTTACCTTTGCAACAACAATATCGTCATTGTCTACTGAGGTATCAATTTCAGGTGCCTTTGATGTAATGGTTGTACATACAGAACCAAGCTCATTGTCATTTGCATCCTTAAGCTGGGCTACAACATAATACTTACCGGCTGACTTTGTTGTGTAAGCTGCCTTAAGAGTTTTTCCAGAATTTTTATCGTTTTCTAATGTTCCGTCACTCAATCCGTCTGTGTGATCATTCCATGTATCAACCCACCACCATAAATTTACTCCCTCAGGAAGTTCACTTATTTCTTTTCCATCATAAGTAATCTTTGCTTCAAGATTGACTGTATCACCATTTTCTACGGCTACTTCAGTCTGGTTTACTGAGATTGTGTAGCCTTTCTGTTTTTCTTCGGAAGAGTCAGTATCATCTGCTTCTTTTTCATAAAGCTTTTGAAGCTTAATATTGTCAATATCGCCCCAATAGCCATTCGTAACCTCTCCTCCAATACATATATCAACATCTTGTACAGCTTCAATTGTAAATTCATCGGTTGTAACTGTTTCCCAATTATCCCAGTCTGTTGTAGCAGGAAGTTCTTTAGCCTGTTCCAAATATTTCACATACAGGCCTGATTTAACATCTTTTTGCCCATCCTGATCAATTGAAATTCTATAAGTTCCCGGCTCAACGTTCTTGATTGTTTGAGATATCGAATTGTTCCCAGTTATGTTATTTATCTTTGTAAACTGAGTTGTATTATTTTTCGCATACTGATCTTTTGTAACAAAAAGTCCGCTTTCCGTTGACTTAGTCCAACCGGTTATACTTCCATCCCCATTTATAGATGACTCAAAGTCTCCATTCACCACATACTCTGTGTCTACCCACTTTGCGTCTTCCTCTGCTGCCTTAACCTGCTCTGTACCCAAATCCTCCACAGCGCTCTGGCTTAAAAGCATTGCAAACACCAGTCCGGCACTTGTTATAGATGCCATTTTTCTCTTCCTGCTCATATTTTCCTCCTTGTTTTTATGCAGTGGTAAATGACTATCAAATTGATAAATATCAAAGCCATTAAGCCACTGTCATGCACCTTCTCAAATTGCATGCCGCGCATAATTTCATCTGTTCCATGCGCAATAGCGCAATCGGTTGTAATAACTATATTTACAGTCTATACATTTATTGCGTACGTTTCAATTGACATAAATGACAAGTTATTTATGACCAATTTAGCAAAAATACATCAATTTAATATTTGTAAATATGGGAAAATATACAAAAATTCAGATTGTTCAAACGGTTATTCAAGAAATGACATTCACATTGATTTTGTGGAAATTTCACAATACTTTTACGCGTTTTGAAGTATAATAATTTTTTATGCAAGTTAAATATATTAATATGCATCAGAATTTTTATTTTTTTCATAGGCAAATTGCCAGAGTCCCCGGTACTATATATAAAAAAGCCGTACAGCAGCTTTTTAATTTAATGTCTGTCAACGCACCACCAAAAAAACCTAGCATTATCTGCTAGGTTTTTTATCGAAAGTAATGCCTCCATTACTTAGCGCCCTTAAGGGCATCTCATTTGTTGTGTGCATTATACTACTAATTAATAAAAATGTCAAGTAAATTATAAAAAATATTTTGTTTCAAATAAAGCTATATTCCATTTTTTATAATCTCCGCATCCCATTCGTGCTAATATTTTATTATATACTGTTTTCCCCTTTTTTATTCCCATACTAACATATATTTTAAATTTTAATGTCCGTAAAGGTTTCTTTAATGCAGATACGTCAGTAAAAAAGCTTAATATTTTAATTGAATCAAATAATTTTAACACCGAATCTGCATTTTTAGGTGTTAATGAAAACGAAGCAATTAATAATGCATTAATTCGATATCTTTTTTCCGTCCGAAATCTATTAAGTAGCGTCGTATGTGCACAGTTATTTCTAAGACATAATAAAATATCAATCATATTTAAGAACGGGGCACGTTTTGATAATGGTAAATTAAAATCATTTAAAACATCTTTAAGAACATCATCTTGCAAATAGTGCAACAGTCTTAATATTTCACCAAATGTAAGAGTCTCTATTGCAACCCAAAATGGCACAGCGATGTTTCTGTTGTAAGTGCCATCACTATTACGATAAACAGCAACCCCTGAAGGTGCTACGTAATCATTGTCTAAATAAAATGAAATATCAATATGATCATTTCTATCTACTAAATTAGATAGAAAAAATGGTTTAAAAAGACAAAACTTATCAAAATCTTGATATATCTTTTGATTTTGATAATTAACAAATGGATATGCTTCAGAATAATGACAATATGTCGGTGTCCCAGATTCTTTGTTTGCAGGGTTCATAAAATTAGACTTATTTGTATATTGCATTGTATCCGTTAATGAAACACAATGATGCTTACAAAAATTATATGCTATTGAGGCTTTTAACTTCTCTTCAACAGAATCCAAGCAATTTGATAAGATTGATCTAATTTCTTTATCAAATTGATATAAATTAATGAAATCAATCAACTTTACTTTATCATATGTTTTAGGAGAGGATGTTTGTAGAAAAATAGTTTCTAGGCCATTAAATAAATTAAAATAATTATGAGAAATTAAAACTTCATCAAGCTCATTTTCTGAAAAGATAAGTTTTCTGTTATGTAATTTATTTTTTAATGCTTCGCGTGTTTCAAATGTTTTAATCCCCATAGTTTAAAAACTACCTCGTATATATATGAATAAAATTATTTTTATAACTAATATTATAACACTTTTGAATGCATGAATATAGACTTATTTATAAAAAAGCCATACAGCAGCTTATGAAATATTTTCAAAAGCTGCCATACGGCATATTTTTATGTTACATCAGACTATTAATGTAATATATCTCTTTTTTCAGAACACCAATAACCTTGTTATTATGAAATACTAATTGGAACAAACTTGTCTATTTTTGACCTTTTTTTCGTTTTTTTCTGAATTTCTAAATGGAATATTTGAAAATAATGTTACCGATTTTCTTTAAAATTATGAATTATTAAATGGAACAAACTCAGTTTTCAATTATTCTCTTCAATTCTACTGTACTCATCTTGCATTCTCCAACGTCATAGAACTAAAAGTAGTATACCATTTATATCTATACCTCGCGAATCATATTCCCTATTATTTTGCCAAATCCATAGTCTTTATGCTACAATTACATCATAATCAAACGATTGACAAAGTTTTTCAGGTAAAGGATGATAAATTATGATCTACATAACCGGAGATATGCATAACGATTTTCGTCGCATATCCAATAAAAACCTTAAAAAGAATAACATACCACTATCAGAGGAAGATTATCTTATCGTCTGTGGCGATTTTGGACTATGCTGGGCTAGGGACAGAACCTTTGAATGGGGCTGCAACTGGTTCGCACAGACAAAATTCACAACACTGTGGGTGCAGGGAAACCACGAAAATTATGACATGATAGCGGAATATCCACTGGAAGAATGGCACGGTGGCAAGGTGCGCCATATTGTGCGCGATAAGGTGATACTGCTTGAACGTGGACAGATATTTAATATCGAAGGAAAATCTTTTTTCACATTTGGCGGTGCGAGTTCACATGACATGCAAGGTGGTTTGCTGGATCGCAATGATCCTGACTTTGACTTTTGCTTAAAATATGCAAGGAATAATTGGCTACCATACCGCATCATAGGTGAGTCATGGTGGGCACAGGAGCTTCCATCAGAAGATGAGATGCAGGAGGGTTTGAATAATCTCAAAGCTGTTGATTACAAGGTCGATTATGTTATCACTCACTGCTGTGCGAGCAACCTGCAGCACCTGATAAAACCTAATTACAAAAATGATGTGCTGACCGATTACTTTCAACAGCTAGAGGAACGACTTGATTATAAGCATTGGTTCTTTGGTCATTATCATGAAGATGCTACTGATGAAGAAAACAGGCATACCGTTGTATATAAAAGAATACTTCCTATCGAGGAGGTCGATTAACTGATGAGATATATAATGATTGCAAACAGTAAATCTGAATACGCTTACAACTTACCGTGGCATCATGATTCAGCCTGTTATAATTTCAGAATACCAACAGAAACTCTTTCTTATGAGCAAATCAAGGATATATCTGATCCGGAAAGCATAGAGACACTTGTTATTGTTGAACCACTGGATAACTATGATTTTATTCGTGACATGGTAAATCTGAGATATTTATACATTTACAATGATGGTGAGCTTCAAGACATCTCATTCATTGAGGATCTTACAAAGCTATTCCAAATATACATTTACAAGTCACAGATTAAATCGTTACAGAGTCTTACAGCTCTTATGGAAAAACAAAAAGCAATCCTTGAAAATACGGATGAATTGATGTATCGCATTTTACAATCTCAGAAAACTGTAGCTATTAATTCTTGCTGCGAACTAGACTGTAACGTATTTTATGATACGGACATTGATTTAAAGGCTGGATATGATGAGGTTATTATCAATGGATTTTATCTGCCAAAGAATGCTAAAAAGAGGCTGGCTTTAAAGAAAGAGGCGTAACTGTAAAGAACCCCCGGCGAGAGGCCGGGGAAAAGAGTTAGGGTAAAGTGATTAATCTGTAAGGGCTGTGCCATCGAAAGCATCATCAGATACTGTTACATTATTATTTGTCAATGCTGTTTTTAATGCGGATTTACTTGTGTAAGTAATTCCTTTATATGTTACGGATGCAAAACTTGAACATCCGTCAAAAATACCTTTTTCGATATATTCAATATTATCTGGCAGAATTGCCGATGTTAATTTTACACAGTCACCAAATGTTCCAGTTCCAATATTTGTGACAGAATTTGATATTATTATAGCTGTTAAATTTGAACAATTAACAAATGCTGCGGATTCGATATCTGTAACACTAGTTGGTATTGTTATTGATGTTAAACCTGTGCAATTCAAGAAAGCATGAAAACCATTACTAGTTACTCTGTGTTTAACACCATTACTATCAGTTACTACACTTGGAATAGTTACATCTCCAGAAGTAGGAATTCCATATGTACTTGGATCATTTATAGTTATATCTTCTCCATATTTTTCAACAACGTTCACACTAAACCCAGCTGTTCCAGACCAACTTCCTGCAGTCAGTCCACTCGCAATAACAGTTCCGCTAACATCTTTTCCTGCAGCACCACTTATCGCTGCGGAATCAAGTTCATTAGCATCTAATGCTACGGTCGCAGACTTAGAAGTTTTTCCGCTTTGATTAAGCTCTATTGTATCTTTCATAGGAGTAACTGTAATAATCTCATTTGCAGCAATATCACCCTGCACGTTTACTTTGTAATCGGCATATCCTGTATAGCACCATTGCTTGAGTCTTTTGTTACTGTAAGTGTGATCTTCTTAGGAACTGTTATTTGGTATGAACTTGGTACAGTTGCTTCAACTCTAGTATCTACAGATGTTGGATTACCTGTAACAACGTTAGTGTTGTCGTCAGCCATAACAGGTATGCTTGTAAGAATTGTTGCTGCAGCAAGCGTCATTGTTGCAATCTGTTTTCTATTGATCATTTTAACCTCCTTGATTTTTTGAGTTTATTTGTTGCAATGAATATGGATTTTGAGAAATAACAGGTAAAAAACTGCAAAAAAATAAGGATACAGTTGCTAACTATATCCTTAAATCACATTTATTTAAAGAAATCCTCATCCACTTCCAGTAAAGCAATTTTCTTATCCTTAGACATCTTTCCAATCTTATATCTGTGTTTCTGTGTCTGAACCCATGCACCTAGATGTTCTCCCTCAAAATCAGTGCGTTTTGATATGTAAGTCGTACCAGTCTGTTTGATATAACGCTTGTACTGATCTAAACGACGGTTCCATTCAGTATCATGTGGATCAAATACGAAACCTATTTCTGTAAGCCTGTCAAATCTATACTGTCTGAGACTTCCATTTTTGTAATCATTCCTCTGTCTCTGTACCATCTGCCAAGCGACTGAGACTTGTAAGATTCTCTCTTTGGAATATCAGTATTTCCATGTTCTTTTTTATACTCTGTCAAAAGAAAATACATCTTATTCCATTCTTCATCCAGCTTATTTTCATAATTACATTTACATCGTTGCCCGCTCAAAAAGTGTCTTGGAAGATAAAGCTGTTCTTTCTGACATATTTCATGACGTATTAAGACTTTAGTGTCTTGATCTACATATTGTCCTGTGACAGTATATTCACCATTTGTCAGTTCATTGATACGTTTATCAAAGATCAGTTCCAGCCTTCTGCATTCACGACAGTATGGGCTTTTGATGAATTTCCGATAACTGACTTTGAAATCATGTCCGCATTTGATATTATGGATTGTTACAGGTTCCTCTGTTTTAGCATAATACAGAAGTTTGTATTCACCTGTCGATTCTACATTTTCTTTTGCAGCTTCAAATGTAATGATGTTTTCACAATTACATCTTTTATTTTCGAATATTACTTCTCGGGGTTTTAAAGTAATGCTTTTTCCACATCTGTTATGATAGAATTGCGCTTTATTATCAAGTCCCTTAAACGGTCCTTCGATTTTATAATCCGGAAGCAGATTATTTATGTAAAATTCATATCTGTCCTGAATCCTTAATTTTCCATCACATCTAGGACATCCGAAACCTATTTTTTCTGCATATTCTGTAGTGCAATATGTTTCATCACAGACAGGACATGTTCTTTCTATGATTGAAGGTTCTGAACTTTTTAATTTATCAATAAATTCATTTACATCCGGGAACAGATACATCAATATTGGGATAATTTCTTCTGCACGTACATACTGAATATTCACTAATTTGACCGTCATGAATTTTGAAACATTAAATCTAATCAAGTCACTATATTCCCAATTCATAATTTCCGGAATAACAGAAGATCCATGGTCTTTTATTTTATCACGTACTATGGCTTTAATGTTTTCCATTGAGGATTCAACATTATTCTCTAAAAGACTGTCTGCATACCAGGCATATTTATATAGAGAAGTTTCTGATGCATCAGCACTAATCGGCCTGCAAACATCAAAAAAGTTTTCTGTACTACCTATTACACGATTTGTATATTCGACCAGCTTCACTTTATGTATTATACAGATTTTTACTCCCGACAACTGATGCATCCTGTGCAGATATGCAGTTCCATATGTAACTTTATCCTGTTTAAAACATTCAGGACATATCTTTACATATTTTATCATATGGTTAACAGCAGTATTAAGTTCATCATATGGTCTGAATACATTATTTATATATCGTGCCTGTTGTCCCTTTGTCATCCATAATGATTCAAATTGATATGTCGTTGTCTGCAGATACAGATCTTTTAAAGATTGCTTCGTGTATATATTTTTATAAAAAGACGAATACCCATAGCGTATGTCTACAAGCTGGCTTGGATTTTTTACCTTTTCGTTCAAATATGCTTCTGCGAATCTATTGCAGTTTAATCCGTTTTTCTTTGAAAGCCGGTATACCCATGATGATAGCAGTTCATCCGGCAGGGGCTTTTCAACTATTGGAATCATCGGCATTCTCCAGTCCTAAAACACTTCTCATATGTTGGATATCAGGTTTTGACATTTTGTTCTTTGTAACACGTTTCTTTGGTAGTTTTTGTAAGGTTTCAACTACTAGGCGCGTTATTTCTTTTTCGCTTTTACCACTTGATGATGCTTTACGGATAATCTTGTTATAAGCTTCTTCAATCTGGTTGTCCGTGTAATCATCATATATTGTACGTATGTTTGAAGCTACATTATGTAATGAAACATCAGGTTTTGCTGTACTATTTTCTTTTATCTTTTTCATTTCCTGTTCCTGCTTTGCTTCATCCATAAGTTTACTTATACGCGCATCTGCATTCTTTCGTATATTCTCAAGTTCAAGTGCGTCTGCATTGCATTCAATGCTTCCAAGCACATCCTGAATACCAGGATAGTATTTGTCTGCTACGTGATGGATAAAATCAGCGTTTATTTCGATTTTTTTGCGCGCTGTTATGGCTTCGATATTCATGCACGAATATATACTTACAAGCTGATCTATGATTCCTTTTGTAACATCATATAGTGCATCAATTATCTTATCGGTGACTTCAATCGGTTCTTTAAACCATTGATATTCAAAAATCTGACTGACAAGATATTCGAAAAATTCCCTGTTTTCACAATATCTGTTTCCATTTATCATTGTCCCCACCCGACGTGCAGTACGAAGTTCGTGAAACATTTTATCCCTTGCATCTTCAGTACCCACCACAGCAATAGCCACTTTAGTACGGTTGGCAAGTGTAAGAAGTGAATCGAATGAGTTTTCTTTTGTATGTTGAAAATCTATAAGCTGTATCTCATCAAAGATTATAATTCCCACTCCAAATAGTTCTATGAAACTCCTTACCTTTTCGGCTTTATTTCCAAGGCCCATTGTCTTTTTAATTTCCAAAGCGTACACAGGCTGTGCGTTACCAAATGCTTTGTCTATAGCATCACCTATACCTTCATACAATGCTGAAAAATTGCTGTTTGCTATACAATTTACAACCAGATATGTTATCTGTGGAAAGTATCCGCCATCACCGTCATCATGCATTATTACCTGTGGGTAATGTGATACGAGCGTGCTTATTGCAGAACTTTTACCGCATCCAGAATATCCGATAAGTGAAAAACCTGCATTAGTTGCATCGCTAGAATCTCCATAAAGTACGCTTGTCATTTCATTATTCTTGTTTTCTGCCATATAATTTATGCTTTTATCATATACAGGACATCTTTTACGATGTCGGTATGATATAAGCAACGCATTATAAAACGAAAATTCAAGTTCACTGTGAAATGGCAAGGGAAAACGTATTTCTTTAAGCATACTCACCTGAAGCATCTTTTCAAGCTTTGTCATCTTTTTTATACTGTCATAGTCATAACTGGCAAATGAACGGCTATATGCTCTATAGATATCTTTGTTCTCTCTCGGATAGGGCAAAGCCTCAATATACAGATTACCTTCATCCTCTTTAATTTTTGCTTTCACGTATCGTGCTGGAACAATAGTCTGACTTGTCAGATCATACGCCTCGTATTGTGAAGCTCCCTCTTCACATTCAACATAGTAATTTTTCTTCTCCATAAATCCCCCTTAGTCAAAATACATCTCAATAGCTTCCTGAAAACTCTTTGGTTTCTTCTTTTGCTTCGTTTTCTCCTTTACCGGTATTTTTTCTACATCTTTTTCTGGAAGTATTTTCGTTTGCTCGTTTTGAAGTCTTTGTTCAATATTATTATCATGTGACACTTTTTGTTTTTCAAGTTCCCTTGTTACACGCATATTCTTTTTATCAGAATAAGTGTCTTTCTGTGCAGAGGCAACTATTTCCTGATTCACTGAATAATTGAATGCTGAAATATCTTCATTCTGTATCCGTCCATTAGCATCAAGCTGATGTTTACCCTTTCTGTAATCGTTCCATTCTTTTTCCGTCAGGTCTGCATAATCAATATTACCAGTAATCATTTCATTTAACGGTGCCTTTATGAGTTTTCCATTACGTATATAATAAACAGCTCCAACAGAACGCTTATCCATGCGTACTTCAAAAGGCACTTTCTTTGTTCCTGCACGGAACATTTCTTTCGAAAGTTGTTTGTCATCTTTTGAAAGGTACCATAAGCCATTGTATGATATACCACGCCTTGATAGTTTCGCATTTACAGGTGTCATAAGCGTATACAGGTACTGGTCTTTATCCGGTATGCGAGATGGTTCAATCTTATTTGCGCCATATTCCCAAAGGATTGCTGGAATAGGCTGTATTTTCTTATCCATCATCTCTCTTGTAAGAGGATAGTTCTTATCATACTGCTGATTATGCATAAGGACAAAATTAATGACCATCTTTGTGTACTGTTCAATATTAAGAGTCGCTTCCCTATGATGATTTGAATCATATCTTTTTTCAATAAGTCCATTGTCTTCAAGATGTTCATTCTGTCTTGAATGCATCTGATGAAATGACTGTTCAACCACACCTTTTAAAGAACCACTGGCACCTGATACTATCTGAAGTTCTATGCCAAGTTCATTGCATATACGTCTGAATTCTTTGCTTTTAAATTCAGAGCCTCGATCAACGCGGATACGGCGTGGTTTTATATTAGACGGCCAGATCGCATCATCATCAAATCCCATTCCATAACGGCTGCAATATTCCTTTTTATTGTCTGCTAAATTCAAAAACAAGTTTGTAACTCCAAGAATAGAGTTATTATCAAACGCTACGGACATTGCTATAATAGCTCTTGTGTAAACATCTATCATAAAGTATACAACAGGACGTCCTATAGTTTTATTGCTGTCAGCTGTAGATACTAATGAGACATCAGCCTCACATGCGTCAATTTCTACCATATCTCCAGGTCCTAAGACACCATGCAATGAATCACTTGTAATGAGACGTTTATTGTTACGCTGCTCAGCTGCAGACGTTTTTATCAGATCCATTTCCTGTTCTGTGATATGTTTATGACAATAGTAGTAAAACTGATTATATGTCGGTCTCTGTGATTCAGGCATAAGTCCGACAGTAGTAGCGCCATTTACAATCTTTGTTTCACTGTAGTATTTATAGTTCATCCAATCAAAAGCAGATCTGAAGCTTTTATTTCTGCCTTTTTTGTAATTATTAATGGCATCTTCAAAATGTTCACGTACTTCATCATTTACAACAATGCCAGAGTCTACATATTCACTGCGTTTTCCGGATTTGGCAGTTCTTTTTAATTCTTTTCCCTTGACATTACTCCACGTCTTTCCATCCAACAAAGAATAAGATTTCATGCCTGACTGAAAGAACTTTACACACAATCTCCAAAATGTACTACTTGAATAATTGTACTTTTCTAATATCTCATATAGTTGTTTCTTGGGCTTCTTTCCACTTAATTCCAGAAACGTAGGACCATATGCAGCAATAACTTCATTCATCATATCTCTGTTACGGATATACTTAGTTTTTACACTTTCAGAGAGACGGTTCTCGTCAAATACAATTCCTTTATCTTCTGAAATAGCAAAACTATGTTCCTGTAGTAGTTCAACCATTTGCATATAACTCAAAGATACAAGAACAAATTTAGTAGTATCCATTTCGCATAATACTATATCATTTACTGAAACGTAAATTATTCTGTAGCGTGTGTCAGCTTCTTTGTCTGTTACAATATTTCCAGTTGTTATACTATCAATATTACTCATAATGGATTTCCTCCAATTTTTTATCAATCTGATTATTGTCTATAACTGTTTTGGATATATCCAAATCTATTTCTTTTATAGCGATCAGATGTTTTATATATGAATATTTATCATATATCGCATTTTTATTATAAAATTCTGTAATAAGCCTTATATTATTAACCAGTACCTGATTTACGTCAGTTGAATAGAGCATATCAAATGGAACACCATTATATTTCCAGTATTCCCTTTCAATATATAAAAGTTCTACTGTACGGTCATTCAAATTTTTATCAACCTTTACTGAATATGCATGTAAAGAATTATCACTCTTAGTAACAAGAAAATCTGTAGTCATAATATGATTTCTGTCCTGTGGATGCTTAATTCCTAATTCATCTGCTATTTTTACGGTTATTTTGTTATCTAATGGAAACTGTTCACGAATATCTATATTTGAATCATCCCAACGCAACAAGAAATACCACATTGCCTCACCTTGAGACATGCAGTGTATGTTACGTCCGGTTTTCCAATCCGTGATAATAGAAGTAGTACCTAAACTGTTAAACTCTGATGTCAATATATATGGAACGTAATCTTTACCTTTTCCTTCTCCCATGTGAAGGATTTGTTTTGATTTATCTGATATTCTTCTTGTCATAACGTATTCCTCAAAAAAAATAAGACATACCTTTTGATATGTCTTATTTTAACATTTTACTATTAAATATGCAATATATCCCACTTAAGAATTCATTTTTGCTATTGAGTTATTTTTCGTTTATCCCAGTTAAGAATTTCTTATCCCACTTAAGAATTCACAAAAACAAACCTCCTTTAACTTCTACAGATGAAGCACTCGCTCTTTAATCTCCTGGGTTCTTCCCTGATTCCAGAACTGTGTGCCTATATAGCCGCATGTACGGCGGGCTACACTCATCTTGTTCTGGTCACGATTGCCACAGTGTGGGCACTCCCAGATAAGCTTGCCTGAGCCTCTTCCTCTACGATTTTGATTTCTCCGTCGTAGCCGCATACCTGGCAATAGTCGCTCTTTGTATTCAGCTCTGCGTACATGATATTGTCGTAAATGTACTGCATTACTGAAAGCACTGCAGGGATATTGTCCTGCATGTTTGGTACCTCCACGTAGCTTATAGCGCCACCCGGAGACAGCTTCTGGAACTGAGACTCAAACTTTAGCTTGTCAAATGCATTAATCTTCTCTGTTACATGCACATGGTAGCTATTTGTAATATAGTTCTTGTCGGTAACACCCTTGATGATACCAAAGCGCTTCTGTAAGCACTTAGCAAACTTATAGGTGGTAGACTCAAGCGGTGTGCCATATATACTGAAATCGATGTTTGACTCCTTTTTCCACTGCTCACATGCATCGTTTAAACGCTGCATTACCTTAAGTGCAAACGGTGTGCCTTCCTTTGGCTCTGTGTGTGATACTCCCTTCATATAGCGCACACACTCACAAAGTCCTGCATAGCCGAGTGAGATTGTTGAGTATCCGTTAAATAATAATGGGTCTATCACCTCTCCCTTTTTCAGACGTGCAAGTGCTCCGTTCTGCCAGAGAATCGGTGCTACATCGGATTTGGTACCAAGAAGCCTCTTATGTCTGCACATAAGTGCTCTGTGACACAGCTCAAGTCTCTCATCAAGTATCTTCCAGAATTTTTCCTCATCCTTTTCTGATGAGCATGCCACATCAACGAGATTTAAGGTGACAACACCCTGGTTGAAACGTCCATAGTATTTACGCTTGTTTGGATCAAAGTTCTTGCATGTGCCACATTGCCTGCTGTCTGTGAGCATCTGTCCACTGTGAGGAATGAACGGCAGCCCATGCATGTATACACATCTCCGTCCTTAAGCTCCTTCATGACCTTCTCTGAAATATAGTCAGGCACCATTCTCTTTGCAGAGCACTGTGCCGCAAGCACTGTGAGATTCCAGTACTTTGAATCCTCTGTGATATTATCATCCTCAAGCACATATATGAGCTTAGGGAATGCCGGTGTGATATATACACCCTTTTCGTTCTTTACGCCCTTTATTCTCTGGTGCAGCATCTCCTCAATGATTGCGGCAAGATCTGCCTTTGTCTGCGGATCGGATACCTCATTCAGGTACATGAATACTGTGATAAACGGTGCCTGTCCGTTTGTAGTCATGAGTGTGATGACCTGATACTGAATCATCTGCACACCGCGGTTGATTTCTTCCTTGACACGAAGCTCTGCTACCTCGTTAATTTTTTCTTCATCCAAATCAAGGCCTACGCTCTCGAATTCCTTTTGCACCTGCTTTCTGAACTTCTCACGACTGACCTGTACAAATGGTGCCAGATGTGCAAGCGAGATACTCTGTCCACCATACTGTGAGCTGGCAATCTGTGCGATAGCCTGTGTAGCGATGTTGCAGGCTGTTGAAAAGCTCTTTGGTGTGTCAATCATAGTCTCACTGATTACTGTGCCGTTCTGAAGCATGTCCTCAAGGTTTACAAGACAGCAGTTGTGCATATGCTGTGCAAAATAATCTGCATCGTGGAAATGGATAAGCCCCTTCTCATGAGCCTCCACTATATCCTCAGGAAGCAGGAAACGGCGTGTGATATCCTTGCTCACCTCACCTGCCATGTAGTCACGCTGCACGCTGTTTACAGTAGGATTCTTGTTGGAGTTTTCCTGCTTTACCTCCTCGTTATTGCACTCAAGAAGGCTAAGAATCTGCTGGTCCGTAGAGTTTGACTTACGGACGATGGCTCTCTTATATCTGTAAGTAATGTAGTTTCTGGCTACGGTAAAGGCACGCTTGTTCATGAGCTGGTTCTCCACCATATCCTGTATCTCCTCAACGCTTGGAGAGCGCTTCATGTTCTCACATGCAGTCTCCACGTTGCTTGCAATTTCCTCAATCTGATCAGCAGTAAGCTTCTCATAGTCTAGCACTGAATCGTTTGCCTTTCTAATGGCAGCTACAATTTTGGCTGCATCAAATATATCCTCACTGCCGCTTCGCTTGATGATTTTCATGTAAATTTCTCCTCTCTGTATACTATATTCCATATAATGTAGTGTACTATATATAGTATTGTCATTCAATGCACATACTATATATATACATTTTATCATGTGTAATGGCACAAAATATGCAGCTATAAATGAGATGTAATCATTAATTCATGTCACTGCCCTGCAATGTAAAGCGGGCTTTTCACCAAACAATTACGATATAGCTACATATAAAATGCCATATTATTTAATACAAATCTGTGCATCTGTCTTTTGATGACAATCTAAATTATACAAGATATTGTTGCTATGTCAATACGCTCAACAATATTTTGTAGCATTTTGACTTATTGCACAAAAAAATCCACAATATTTATGCTACTTTTTCAACTCTGTAATTATTTTGTTACTTGTTAAGCTTTTCCATATTGTCAATCACTCTGTCCAAAAAGCCAAGCATCATGTTAAACTCCTCCTTAGAAAAGCCTTCGTGCATGGCTTCCTCTATTACCATTATATTTTCCCTTACCCTGTTTTCGTGGTCCAGTGCTTTTTGCGTCAGCTCAATCCTCTTAAGCCTTGCATCATTTTCCATAGGTGTGCGCACGATATAGCCGTTTTTTTTCAAGACTTTTAAGCATATTTGTCACTGTGGCTCCTGACAGATGAAACTTTGCTTCGATATCCTTTGAAATATATTTGGTCCTGATTATCCATTATATATCCAATCATCATACCTGCTTCGCGT